>Ga0208977_1000015_pt1 | contig 231829 bp, 203 predicted proteins | sample RifOxyA2_FD_184030 | JGI IMG/M metagenome (GOLD analysis project Ga0208977, IMG submission 184030) | Groundwater microbial communities from Rifle, Colorado - Rifle Oxygen_injection A2 (SPAdes) | ecosystem: Environmental > Aquatic > Deep subsurface > Groundwater | place: Rifle, Colorado, United... | reverse complement strand
CTCTACGTTGGGGAGTATGTCTGGCGCTTCAATCACCGCCAGACTTCCCTCGAAGAGCAGACAGAACTGTTGCTCGATCTGGTGGCAGATTTGTAACATTACCCTTTAGAAAAAGTGCCAAAGAAGGAATTTCCTTCAACGAGCCCGGGATGGCACCGAGTGTGCCGGGAATTGTTCATTGTGAAAAGTGCCAGGGTGAGAAGCTGACACCGCTGTACCATCGGTACGACTGCACCGACTGCGAAGTTGCGGGTCATTGGTGCGTGTGCAGTCCGCTCCAGCGGACAGCGCAGCGAGGTTAAACCTCCTCCCTCACCCTGGCTTGGTTCTTTGGGGAAAGAACGTGTAAGAATAGTGCTGTACTGGACAGTGGTCTGCAATGGTTTTCCGGCTGTTTTTATGGAGCCGGGGTGGGAAAACTGCTCCATGTCCTAGGCCATGTTCCGGGGGCTTTTTTTGAGATGCTCCCCGATGCATGCCGCAGACTGCGGCATGAGAAGCCCGATTGCTTCTCGAGAATATGCCGCACCGAACCGCGACTTGCAGTGAGACCAGGAATGGCCTCCTCCTCCCACCTCGGCGTTGTTCTCTTCCAAGAAAAGAACGTGGGAGGAATCTATGCTTCTATTGTTATTATGCAATAATTTTATAAAGATTTTCTCCAGTAGTTATTTCTGCCTGGAAGCGCTAGCATACGTTCATGCGCGTGCTCTCCGCCATGCAGCCCTCCGGGCAGCTGCACCTGGGTAACTACTTCGGTTCCATGAAACCGAATCTCGATTTCCTCGCGCAGTCGGAGGACAGCTACTTCTTCATCGCCGATCTCCACGCCCTTACCTCGGTGCAGGATCCCGCACTTCTCCGGCAGTACAGGGAAGATGCCATCCTGGGTTATCTTGCGGCGGGATTTGATCCCGAGAAGGCGGTGATTTTCTACCAGTCCGAGGTGCCCGAGCACACGGAGCTCCTGTGGATTCTTTCCACGGTGTCCCCCGTGGGCTTGCTGGAGCGTGCGGTGAGTTATAAGGAGAAAGTGGAGAAGGGTATTTCCGCTTCCGTCGGTTTGTTTGCGTATCCTGTGCTGCAGGCGGCGGACATCCTGCTGTATGGCGCGGACAAGGTCCCCGTCGGGAAAGACCAGAAACAGCATGTGGAGATGGCGAGGGATATCGCCATCAAGTTCAACAACCAGTTCGGGGATGTTCTCACGGTGCCGGAACCGGTGATCGGTGAGGACGTTGCGGTGGTCCCCGGTATAGACGGGCAGAAGATGAGCAAGAGCTACGGCAATACCATTCCGCTCTTCGGAGAGGAGAAGGAAGTGAAGAAGGCGATTATGGGGATTGTGACCGATTCCAAGGAGAAAGATGATCCCAAGGATCCTGAAACCTGCATCATCTATCAGATTCACCGCCTCATGCTGGGAAAAAAGGAGGCTCTTGCCCTGGCAAAGGAGTACCGCAGCGGGCTCCCGTACGGGGAAGCCAAGAAGAAGCTCTTTCAGTCGTACATGGAGTTCTTTGGGCCTATGCGCCAGCGCAGGGAGACAATTTCTCTGAAAGAGGCACGGCATGTGCTGGATGAAGGGGCCAAAAAAGCCCGCTCTGCAGCCCAGAAGACGATGGAGGAGGTGCGCAGGGCCGTTGGATTGAGATAGAGGCAGAAATTTGGTATAATGGTATGAACATACCAACACATACCATGAAGAACCGAAGATCCGTACGCGTCCTCTCCGCAGCGCTCCTGGGGGTGATGACTATTCCAGTCGCAGTGCAGCACGTACTGCAAGGTTCTATCGTGAGTGACGAAGGAGAATATGCCATCTTCCGTTCTCTGGATGACGACGGAATGAATTTCCATGGAGAGGACATCCGCCCGGATGTCATCGAGTACCAGAGTACGTTCCGTGCACAGCGACGCGCGTATTCCCGTGCCGTGGAACGCTGCCGTGACCGGCTTAGGGAGGGGGAGGATATCGAGTGTCCGGATTTTAACGATCCTGAAACCTACGGGGTGGAGATAGAAGAGCCCGTGCATGCCGCGGCGGAAGAGGAAGTGCGTCAGGCTCCGAGCAGCCGCGAACTTGTTCGCCAGCTGAGCACCGAAGAGAGGGAATTGCTCCGTACGTATACGCGTGCAGGGTTCTGCAGTACGACATTGGGTGAGTCTCTCTACGAGCTTTGCCGTGCCATTGTCGGCGAGGAGGACACCGAAACAGCACCCTCGGGATTCATCAATGACAATGTATTTCTCCACAGCCGTTACGCCGCACCGCGCCCGACCCTGAAATTGCGGTTGCAGATGCTGGACGAAGCGATCTCCGGTTCACGCGGCCGCCGTACCGACGTAGGTGGTCCCATGCGGTACCAGGGAGGCTTGTACAACAAGTGAGTATCAGGATTTGAGAGGATCCATCCGTTGAACACCGGTGGTGGAAAGCGGTAAGCGATCAGCGATAAGTGTAAGGCGCGTTTCGCTTGCCGCTTATCGCTCCCAGTTTGCCCTCTTTTTTGAAACATTGAGTGTTTTGATCTGGTTGTTTAGTATGCTGATGTATGAGCACCCTTTTTGTGCTTGCATCGGCGAGTCCGCAGCGCAGACTGCTTCTCCAGGGCCTTGGTCTGGATTTCATCGTTTGTGCGAGTGAGAAGGCCGAGTCAGTGTGCATGGAGGCAGATCCGGCGGAGCGTGCAAAAATACTCGCACGCCTGAAGGCGGATGATGTTTCTACGCAGTACCCTGATGCTTGGGTTCTCGGGGGTGATACGCTGGTTGTCTCTTCCCGGGGGGAGCTCCTTGAGAAACCACTCAATGCGGATGACGCACGGCGCATGCTCCGTCTCCATAGCGGCTCGGTTTCCGCTGTGCATTCAACGCTGTGCCTCAGGAGTCCTGCCGGAGAGTTCTATGAGGGGCTTTCGACGTCGAAAGTATATTTCCGGGAGCTTTCGGATGAGGATATTGCATGGTGGATTGGAACAGAGCTGTGGCGGGACCGTTCGGGTGCTTTTCAGATTGACGGCCAGGGGCAGCTCCTCATCTCGCATATGGAAGGGGACTGGTCGGGTGTGGTGGGGTTGCCGGTGTTCCTGTTCGGGGAACTCTGCAGGCGGGCAGGCCTTGTTTTGCTTCCAAAGTGATGAGAATAAGAGAGTAAGAGAATAAGAGGACTTTGTTCTACATCTCCTTTGGTTTTTACTGCTTTCCTCATTCCTCTTATTCTCTTACTCTCCTCCCTCTTCTCTCACGTGAGGTTCTTCTCAAATACAAATGTGCAGAGCTCCTCAAAAATCGGTGCAGTGGAAGCGACGGCCAGGAGTCCTGAGCGTTTGTTTTTTGGTTCGAGAAACTCGTACCGGTACTTGCCTCCGGCCTCTTCCATCATGAGGAACCCCGCTGCGATGTCCCATAGCCGGATGCCCCTGAAGAACGCCCCGTCGTTCTGTCCAAGAAGAATTTCTCCAAGCTCCTGGATGGCGCAGCCATAGTTTTCCATCGAGGCACAGAACGGCATGGAGGCGTACCAGGCACCATCTTTCCCCTCTACCGCGCGGCGCAGGATATTCGATGAGAGAATCGCATCATGCATTCCCTTCGTCTGCCGCAGCGAAACTTTCTGCCCGTTGATGGTGGCTCCTTTCCCGAGTGCCCCCTGGTACAGCTGCTTGAGAAAGGGCATGTACATCACTCCGGCTTGGAATGCGCCGTTCTTCTGCACAGTGACGATCGTGCCGAAGTTCTCTTTGCCATGGACGAAGTTCGTTGTTCCATCCAGCGGATCGATGATCCACTCATAGGGGGAGTCGGGATTTCCCAAATCATCTGCTCCTTCTTCCTCTGCGATGAACCGGTGATCCGGGAAGTGGCTCTGAATGGCGGAGATGATGGCATCCTGCGCGAGTTGATCCGCCTCTGTAATGAGGTCGATAGGAGAGCTCTTTGTGCCTACCTCCAGCCGATCAGTTGCATGTGCTCCAAAGACGGCATGGTGCTTATCCACGAGTAAATCTGCAGCCCTCAGTACTGCCTCATTTGCGATTTCCAGCAGCGTTTCAACGGAGGGATTGCTCATGTCACCTCGTCTTCGACAGGATCATGCCCTTCGCCGATCATCTCTCCAATGTCGTCACCCATGTTGTAGGTTCCTTCTTCCGGCTGACAGGTGTTCTTGTCATCCTCATCGTCGTCGTCACCATCAAGGAACATGATGAATGTGGGGAAAGAATGTAAGGTGATTGTAGAGTGCCTGGTGGCATATGACAACGAGAGTCTGGCTGGTTTCCTGAGATTTTTTCTGATGGGTAAGATCCAAGATGCAAATGACAAGTTGTTCCAAAGAAGAAACAACCTCCGAATTCCAAAAGAATTGTTTGAATGTTGAGTAGTGTGATTTGGTATTTATTTGCATCTTGTCATTTGCATCTTGGATTTTCCGAAGGTTGGTTTCCCAGGCAATCCGGGATCAGAGTGTTGGCAGACGGTGATTCTGCAGCTGGTCCCGCAGGGCACAATACCTTGGCAGAGCCTCTTTCACGAGGTTCCAGTAGGCCGGGGAATGATCTGCATGCTTTCGATGTGCGAGTTCGTGGATGACGATGTACCGGAGCAGGGAGGGTGGCACGAAGAGCAGTGCTGCATTCAGCATGATGATTCCCCGTGGGGAACAGCTGCCCCACTGCGAGGAGGCGAACCGCAGCCGCACACATTGTATGTGTATGCCGAGCGTCTGCTCATTCACCCTCTCCACGAACCGGTACAAGCGGTTGCTCTCCCTCTCTGCGATGATGTTCCAGAGAAACCGGTGCAGTGCAGCGCGTCGTGTACGAGGACCCACAGAAACGATCCATCCTTTCCTCGTGCGCGCCGCAGAGAGTTTCGTGCCTGCACGAAGCGCAATCTCATATCTTTTCCCGTTCGCAAGTGCTATGACATCTCTCTGTTTTCCACTGAGCAGGCCTTTGAACGGATGGATGTACACAATGTGTTTCTCCTCTCTGAGGAGCTGCTTCGTCATCCTATCGAGCAGGTCTTCCACATGTTCGTGCTCTTCTGTTTTCGAGAGGTTCCGTGCAAGGCGAATGATGATTGTGTCTTCCCGAAACACCGCGCGCGAGTGTTTGTTGCAGGTTCTTTCCACTCGGTGCGGATAGAGGTTCTTCGCCATAGAGGCGAGTGAGTATAGAACAGGAGGAAGCGGGTTGTCCGGATACTTGCATGTTTATATAAATATGTTCTTGTAACATACAAGAAAGCTATTTTTTGGCTTTCTGAAGCCCAAAATGGCTATTTGTTAAGCAGTGTATTTCCCCTCATAAGTTTTTCCACCGTCTCCTCGGGGAGAGCTCTTCCCGGTTCTCCTGTGGCTCCTCGGGTGGAGGAGGATTCTCAAACAATTGCTGGAGCCTGTGAGCTTCCCTGAGGAGGTCTGTACAGGTCTGCAGGTGTGCCAGGGATTTCCCCAGAGCGGCATTGGCATCCTCGAATCCTTCTATGGTGCTCAGTCCCATCAGCTGGGTTTCTCCTTCCTCAAAGCAGGTGAATGCTTCAGAGGTTTTCTCGAACGCTTCCGGTCCGAGTTCCGTGTTCTGCGTCATGAGGAAGAGCTGGTGCAGGAGGTGTGCCACCCACGTGAGGGAGCGGTCAGCTTCTACACGGAGTTCTGCGAGAAGGGCGGGAACTCTGTAGGCACTATGAAGGTTTTGCTTCGCTTCTATGAGATCTTCTCTGCCCGTGAAGACGTCATTTCCCACTCCCTTGAGCAGCGCGTCGAGCGCCGGAAGGAATGCATCCTCTGCGAGGAGCGCCTGATCCCGCAACACGCTTGATATGCCGGGGATACTCTCCATGTACTGGCGTTTCTTCTCGTGCAGTCCGCGGTCCAGCACCAGTTCTCTCTGGTAGCAGTGGAGGAGCGTGGAGAACTGCGCGTCGCGGTTCGCTCGCCGCAGATCCTCCCGGCACCTCTCACGGTTCGCCAGAAGATCCTCTGTGTTTTTCTTCTGGAAGCTGTAGAACAATTCCACACCTCTGCGTGTCTGCAGCATGATGATGCGGAAACCTTCTGCACGGTCGAATCTCCGTTGCCAAACCTCTTCCTCAGCGGTGGGTGGTTCCTGCGGTGCAGGCTCCGCTGTTTCCTGCGCGTACGCTGCAGCTGAGAAGCTGAAGACGGTACAGAGGGCAACAGTGGTGAGGTGAAAACGATTCATGGAGGAGAAGGGTAGCGGCACTCTACCATAGGATACTGCCGTCTCACCAGCCTTCGCCCCTGCGGGGCTACGGCCGGCAAGATTGGTCATTTTTCAATTTCCGGAAGTGCTGCGTCTGCGTGCCGTAACGCCGCTTTGAATGAAGGAGATACGGCACTACGGCGTGCAGGCAGGGAGCCTGCCCGGCGAAGTCTTGGCGAAGTCGGGTAAGCCCGTGAGTATCTATCTTGTGTCCTTTACATCATAGTTTCCTTTGAGGATCTCCTTCTCCTTCTCGACGAAATCAAGGACGGTTTCCACGAATGTCGCATGACTCCATGTGAGAGGGGCAACGGAGAGAGGTTCTCCTGTGAGCGGGTTGAGCTGTTCGGCAAGCACGCCTGCCGGCGATGCGGAGCGGACGACCCAATCGAGCATGGCACGGGCTTTTTCCAGATCTGTGATAGTCTGTGCCCGCCGTATGTACCACTGTGCATCCCAGAGTGTGGTAATAATCCACGGGTTCCCCGGCACGTCTTCCCTTGGTTCTGTGACAGAGTGATAGACGTCTCCCGGGTACCGCGCGAGTCCCCCTACTGCCGTTCGTACTGTGAGAGCCTCTTCCAGCTGCTGCATGGTGGAGATGGACCGCGGGTCTTCCGGCGAGAGAACGTCGAGCTTCCAGATCACGGCCATGCTTGCATCGGGTGTGGAGTCTTTCTCCGTTGTCTGCCCGTTCTTCCGCTTGATCTTCTTGAGGAATCTTCCCAGCTTCTCATCGTACAGATGGAAGAGGAGGGCCTGCTTCATTTCGTCTGCTGCGGTCTGGTACCGTTCCGAGTGCGTGTAGTGCCCGAGAATGTGGCAGATCCGGGCGGCTGCGTGCAGACCGGCGATCGTGCATGCTGTAGTGTATGTGAAAACGCCTTTGTGCTCTTCCCATGGGTCGTAGCTCTGGAGCGGCAGTCCGGTTTCCGGTTCGCGGAAGTCACAGAGGAACTGTGCAGCCTTCTTCACGAGTTCCTCGTACATTTTTTGGAGAAATTCGAAGTCCTTCTCCCGCTCGAAGTGGTGCCAGAGCGCGTAGAGGACAAGGGCCGTTTCATCTTCCTGAATTGGCAGCTGCGCTTCTCCGTCACGGAACCACGGGTGCCAGGAGGATCCGTACGAACCATCCGGGTTGTACTTATGCAGCATGTAACCGTCCGGCTGCTGAATGCGGCAGCAGAATTCGAAGAAGCGCCGGGAAACTTCCATGAACCCCGCCTTATCGAGCGCGAGAGAAACAAACGCACCATCGCGCGGCCAGACGTACGTGTAGGTATCTTTGTTGAACATCATGATGTCTGCATCGGCTGCGGCCATGATTCCTCCGTTGTTGTCGGAGTGCATGCGTATGAGCAGGAGGCTGCGTTTGTAGAGATCAATGATGCCGGGGCTGAGTGAGCCGAATGTTCTGTGCGTTTTGTTCACCCAGCTCTTCCAGTAGTTGTGGCAGTTGCGCTTCATGCGCTCCGGCGTCTCTTCCAGTATGAACTGCTGCAGCTCCACCACTTCCTCGAGGTTTTTCCCGAAACAGACCCAGAGGTGCAACTCAGTTTCTTTCTCCGGTGACACTGCGCAATGGATGGAAACAGTGGAGTCCACGGATCCCTGGTCGATTGTCGTTCCTGCGAGTTTGCCGTCTTCCGCATCCTTCCAGGTTCCCACGTATCCCTGATATTCGGATTTGCCGATGCTGTACTCGTTGATGCCGCAACTCTGGATTTTCTTCTTGCTGTGAAGAACAGACTTGTATGCCTTCACGCTCTCCTCCCTCCGGCATGCAATCGGGTCTGACGTCTGCCCGCCGACCAGAAAGTACCGTTTCAGGCGGTAGTGGATGACGGTGTTTGTGTATGGCTCGTAGAATGCGGTGTCCTTCTGTTTGTCTCCGTAGATGTGGAAGTCGTGGTGGAAGTAGAATCGCACTTCTTTCTTCTTCCCGTCTATGCTCACCACTTTGAACTCACGCATGAGGATGTTGTACACCGGGTGTACGTAGTCTTCCGCGGTGATCATAAGACCAAGTTTCTCGTTTCTGAGGAGCGAATGCCCGACGAGTGTCTCCGGCTTGTAGTTGGGTTGAATATCCCAGTCATCATCTTCAAACCAGGAGAATCCTAAGTCCTCTACCCATACACCCACACGGTGAACATCCCCGTAGGCAGTGTGATCCTCCATTCCCACGTATGGGTAGTATAAATCGCGCATCTGCATGTTATTGTCGAAGGTCGCGAGCAGCGAGCCGTTGCCGAGGATGATGGAGCGCGGCATAGGTGGTTACAGGTGGAGCCGGGAACGCAAATCGCAGAGCGCATGGCTGAAGCGCCGGTAGGCTTCGTACGGTGATTCGTAAGGGCTGAAGTACTTGTGCACGTCTCCGTCGTTCCAGTACTTCGTGCACATGTAGTAGAAGTGGTCGGAGCTCTGGAGCAGTCGCCAGGTGCGGATGAGCTGCTCATTCCCACTCGCTTTCACATACTTTTCCAGTTCGTAGAGTGCCCGCAGTGCAGCCGACTGGATCTGGTTTCCGTTCCATGCGGAGAGATCTCTCTCTGTGTCTGCCCAGGAGATGGAGAGGTGTGCGTCGAATGTTTTCTCCTGGAGCTCCAAAGGGGACTGCACAGTCTCGGGTCTCTTCCAGAGTGCAGAGAGTGCGGCAAGAATGGACGCCGCTTCCTTTTTCAGGTGTTCTTGCTCTGCCGGCCCTTGTGTTTTCTTCTCCCAGTCGTCGAGGACCTGCGATGGCGTGAGTGCCCGTATACCCCGTTCCTGCCAGAGTTCGGGGAGTTTGCGCAGGAATTCGAATATCCCCGTGTCTTTCCACTGGTGTTCACCGAACGTTTCATAGTCCATGAAGAGGTTGATGTTGTGGCCTCCTGAACCGATGACCCAGTCTGTGAATGTTTCTGCTCTGAGCGGGAATCCAATCCAGCTTCTGTCTGAGAAGCGGAATGCCACGTCGTCACTCAGTTTGTAGTTCTTCAGAAGGACGAGAATCTTCTTCGGAGGGTACACTCCGGGGAAGGATTGCCTGATGACGTTCCAGTATTTGTCTTCCGGGAGGTAGAACTCCGGCGGAGCGTACGGCTCGTTGGGGCTGCGTCCCTGCAGGATGTGGTCTGCGCCCTCTGCCAGGGTGCCGCGGAATCCCATCATGCGGGCAGTGTGGGCAATTTCGTTGTTGAAGATGAGCTCTGTATTGCGGAAGATTTGTGGTTTCTGTCCGAAGAGATCCTCTATTTTCCTGACGTGCATGGCCACCTGTTCGCAGAACTCCGGAATGGAATGGATGGCACTCAGGGAGTGGTAGTACGTTTCGGCAAGGAATTCTACTTTTCCGGTCGCAGCGAGTTTCTTGAACGAATCGAGCACGTCGTGCCCGTACTCATTGCACTGTTCGAGGAACACGCCTGAGAGGGAGTAGGAGACATGGAATTCCGGATATTTTTTCAGGAGTTCCAGCATGAGGGCATTTGCCGGGAGGTAGCATTTCTCCGCGACCTTCCGGAACACGTCGTGATTCTTCTGCCAGTCGAAGTATTCGCTCCCGTGGCCGATATCTGTGATACGGAGATCCCTGAGCCGGTAGGGTTGGTGTACCTGGAAGTAGAAGCAAATGTTGGGAGTCATACTCGTAGGGTTAGGAGTGGAGTATCTGCTGGTAGAGTGAGCGCACGGCCATTGCCTGGTGTTCCCAGGTCAGCCGGTCAAGTACGCGCGAGGCTTCGGAGCGCAGCTGCCATGCGAGAGGGTCTTCGCGCAGGAGCGTGAGGACGCAGTCGGCCATCTTTGCCGTATCCCAGAAGTCTACTTTGAATGCGTGGCCAATGACCTCGCTCACGCCTGACTGCTTGGAGATGATGACGGGAGTTCCCTGCGCTATCGCTTCGAGGGCCACGAGTCCGAACGGTTCCGAGAGTGAGGGCATGACAAAGCAGTCTGCCTGTGCAAAGAGCTTCTGCGCCTCGTCGTTGCTCACTTTCCCTGCAAACATGATGTTGTTCTGCAGCCCAAGTTGCAGAGAGTGATTAATGAGTTCTCCCAGCATGCCGCCGTCCCCTGCGACCACGAACTCAACATCCGGTCGGATACCGTGCACCGCGGAGGCCATTTCCAGGAATTGGTGCGGGCCCTTTTGCAGGGTCAGACGTCCGAGGAAAAGCACCATCGGTGGGTGATTCTTCCTGTACTCCGAGTGGATGGCTTCCGGATCGATGTCTCTCGTGATGTTGTTCCCGTTATGGACAACGGTGATTTTCTCCGCAGGGATTCCGTAGTGGGACACGAGGATTTGCTTGGTGTAATTGCTCACAGCAATGATTCTGTCTGCCTGTTCAAATCCCCACCTCTCCCGGTCGTAGATCCACTGGTTGGGGCTGAAGTGCGTGCGGTCCAGCTCTGTGGCGTGGATGTGTGCGACCAAGGGTTTGCGGTGGTAGCGCGCTGCCCTCACTCCTGCTTCATACGTCATCCAGTCGTGGCAGTGCACGATGTCCGGGCGAACGTCTTTTGTCATTTCCACACTCGCTGCTGAGTAGTTGGCAATGGCCTGTCCCAGATCCTCCCCGTAGATTTGCTGCCGTTCTCTCGGTATGTTCTTCACTCTCTGGTAGTACTGCTGGGCGCTGTCGTACGGAGAGAGCATGCTTGCAATATGCATATGTTCGATCATTTCTTCCGTCGGGAAGAGGATGTCCAAGTCTCCTTCCCGATCGGCATCCGGGTGGGGGAGCACGAGTGTCACTTTCACGCCGTTCTTCATCAGTCCGCGCACGAGTCCCTGGCAGGCAACACCCAGTCCGCCGAGGTGAATGGGGGGGTATTCCCAGCCGAACATGAGCGTATGCAGACGAGACATGATGGAGTCTGTGTGTGGGTGTTTGTGAGGTTTTCTACAATCTTTAGATTATAGCAGAAAATTACCATTTTTGGAATGTGTAATACCGGTTTGGTGCCCCCGATCATCAAGCGCCGGTTCCGGCTGAGAGAAGCCGAGAAGATGTCACACCAGTACGGCGACAGCTTCCTTCCCTTTCGGTGTGAGGCGGATGTGCTTGTTTCTGGCTTCTATGAGCCCTTCCTGCTCAAGTTTCAGCAGCTGTTTCGTCACGGTTTCCCGCGTGAGGCCTGTGGCGTTGGCAAGTTTTTCGTGCGTCATTTTTGTGGGTATTCTCAGAATGGGCGGGAGGATGCTCCGTTCCTCCTTTTCGCTGAAGAGGCGCACGGCGGAGAGGATGCGTTCCTGCGCGCCAAGCATGGAGAGGAACTTCACCTGTGACTCATACTCCGCGATCCGCTTGCTGAGCAGCCGCAGTGCCCGGAGGGCCACTTCCGGTTTCTTCCTGAGGAGTTGCACCATAAAATTCTCCGGCAGTGTGCAGATGAATGATCTCTGCGTGGTTTCCGCGTAGTGTTTTTCACCTGTCGTGAAGCCGATGTTCCCGAAAATGGATCCTGGCTTCAGGATGTCGAGCAACACCTTCTTCCCCTCCGGTGTGGTCTGGTAGATGATCACCTCTCCCTCTTTGAGAATATACATGTCTTCCACCTGTTCCTGCGGAGTGTAGAGGATATGGTGGTTGGGATACTCCCCGTGGTTGATTTTCTGCACGATTTCATTGATCTCTTCGTCCGACATAGTGGCGAAAAGTTCCACTTTCTTCAGGTACCAGACGGGAGGGCGGTGCATGGAAGAAATATTGTAGCAATGCCCCTGTGTTCGGCAAGAATTCTATGGCTGTTCTGTGCCGAGAACGTGTCCTTTGAGCGTTTCCAGTACAACATCGAGATCCTCGTTCACAAGGATGTGATCGAAGAGCTCGCTCCGTTCCTCGAAGAAATCGAGATCTCTCTCCGCGTTCTTCATGCGGTCCTGGATGTGGCGTTCGGTGTCCCGCCCGCGGCTGCGCAGACGGTGCAGGAGCTGTGAGAGCATGGCTCGCCGGCTCCTGCCCGGGGGGAGGAGACCAAAGGAGAGAATAGATCTTCTCCCGTAGTATGCGCTGAGTCCCTGCAGCAGGTGCTGCTCGGTAATGACAACGGGAATCTTCCCCTTGTCCCATATGGCCTGGATATCTTTCTCCTGGTAGCCGTACCAGCGCTTCTCGGAATGTGAGGGAATCTGTGTTGCTGCAATAATTTTCTGCTCCTTCTGCATGCGTGTGAACTCCGTGGTGCTCGTGTGGTTGTACTCGCCTTCGTCACCTCTCTTCTTTCTCCGCGTGGTTACGATGGGAACGTTTTCCACGTAGTCGCCCAGCACCGTTGTGAGGAGCCGGCTTACGGTGGATTTGCCAACGCCGGACGGGCCGTACAGCGCGACAATGTATCCTGGGAATTCCAATTTCTGTTCCACTGTGAGAGGCTGGGAAACAGCAAGTTCATAGACGACATCGTAGATGCGCAGCCCCTGTGCGTTTGTCCTGAGCAGCTGCATGCGTGGCAGAACCTTCTGTCCGATGCGGAGGGTGCAGTTTGCCGGAATGCGCATCTGACCCATGACGCGGTTTCCATCCTGGAGTTCAATGAGGCCAATGATGAACGGGCCTGCACCGAACCCTTCGGAGGGGTGGTTCACTGTTGTGAATGAGATGACGGTCCCTTCCTGCATTTTGCGTTTGCATGCAGTCTTTGCCCTGTAGATGACGGAGGGATTAGACATGGATATGTTCCAGAATGTGGATACCGCAGCTGGCGCACGCGCCGCCGAAATTATGGGAGAGTCCCCAACGGTTGCCTGAGTTCCTGAGTTGCTTGCTGACATCAATGAGCTGCTTGATGCCGGTGGCAGCAACAGGATGGCCGCATGCTTTCAGACCTCCGCTCGCGTTGATGGTGGGGACTGGATCTGCCTGCTCATACAGTTCTATGCCTCTCCCTGGTTCCGCGAAACCCAGATCCTCCACGTTGATGACTGCTGCAATCGAGAAGCAATCGTGTACTTCGATGTGTGAAATGCTGCTCCGGTCGGTGTCTGCCTCCTCCAGTGCCTTCTCCATCGCTTTCTTCGTGGCAGGGAACGAGGTGATGCTCTCGCGCTCCGTCAGACTTACAGCATCAGAAGCGAGCTGGGAAGCGGCGAGCTTCATATCACTCTCGAATGCCGTCGAGAGGATGCAGGCTGCCGCACCGTCGCTGATGGGGGAGCAGTCGAGCAGGCAGAGCGGGTCTGCCACCTTGGGGCTCTGGGAGATCTTCTCTGCGGGGATCTCCGCACGGAACTGCGCGAAAGGATTTGCCACTGCATTGCGGTGGTGCGCCGCGCTCACAGTATTCAGCTGTTCGCGTGTGAGGCCGTACTCGAACATGTACCGCTGTGCGACGAGCCCGAAAATGCCTGGAAATGTGAGGCCACAGGGGGCATCTTTCTCGCTGTCTGCCGCTCCCATGAGCGCAGTGGATACTTCCGCGGGTGGCACGTCTGTCATCTTCTCCACGCCGAGCACCAGTACAGTCTTCGCACGGCCGCTCTCGAGGAGGGCACAGGCAGTGTGCAGTGCGACTGCGCCGGATGCGCAGGCGGATTCCACGCGGAGAGCAGGGGGCCTGTGCGGAAGGAGCGACGAAGCGAGCGCACCGAGGTGAGCCTGCGCGTTCGTCCGTTCGGCGATCATGTTCGCCACGATGACCGTATCAATATCGAGTGCGGTGCAGGGGGCGCTTTCGAGGGCGCCGTCTATTGCCTCGTACATGAGGTCGCGGATGCCTTTTTCCCACCACTCTCCGAAGCGGGTCTGCCCTGAGCCGATGAGGAAAACATCCGTGTTCATGCTTGTGCTGTCACAGCGTGCCCCCGCAGGCTGTACTGTCCGTACGTGAGGTAGCGAGGGGTGCGCGTATCGGTTGGGAGGAGCACTCCATCGCGGAGCATGGTGAAGAGGAATGCATCGGAGCCTGCTCCGGAACCGTAGGATACGAGGAGAATTGTCTCTCCTTCCTTCGCTTTCTGCAATACATGTGCGAGTCCCAGGGGGGAGCAGGCACTGTAGGTGTTGCCAATATGGGGCACGATGAACCCGTGTTTCATCTGTTCTTTCGTGAATCTGAACTCCTTGGCGATCTTGCTCGGGAACTTCGCATTCGGCATGTGCAGGATGACATGGTTCACATCTTTCACGTCGCATTCTGCCGTATCCAGTATTCCTTTCGTAGCCTCGCGCACGTGGCGGAAGTACGCCGGCTCGCCGGTGAAGCGCCCGGCGTGGCTGGGGTATTTGTCATGGGCGCCGCGCCAGAAATCGGGGGTATCGGTGGTGAAGGAGAGTGTGTAGTCGATGCGGCAGAGTGCATTTTTCGAGCGCTCCGGTCCTATGACGAACGCGGCGGCACCCGCGGCAGCTGTGTACTCCAGAACATCGCCGGGGGCGGCCTGTGCCGTATCGCTCCCTATGGCAAGCCCGTAGCGGATCTGCCCGGCGCGCACCATGGAATCCACGATCTGCATGCCGGCCGTGCCCGCTTTGCAGGCGAATTCCAGGTCTGCGCAGTGGCAGAACGGATCAAGATCCAGCGCATCCGCCACCATGCCGCTCGTGGGTTTGACGGCGTACGGATGGCTCTCGGAGCCGACGAACGATGCGGAGATCTGTGACGGCTTCACTCCGGCGATTTCTATCGCCTGCTTGGCTGCTTCGTATGCCATGGTGAAGGTGTCTTCCCCTTCGCCGGGAACCGTTTTTTCCTGCACTCCCAGCCCACTCTCGATGGCATGGGCATCCTGCTGCCACTCCGCAGCGATGTCTGCGGTGCGAATGCGGTCACTCGGCAGGTACATGCCAAAACCGATGATGGCAGATTTGTTCATCCGGGGCATTGTAGCAGACCATAGCGAAAAATCAGCCTATCTGGCGTGTTTTTTGTGGGCGGATGCAAGGGTTTGGTTGGCCTGTGCTGCGAGGAGTGAAATCTCCCCTGCGAGGACTGCTGCTCCTATACTCTCGGCAAGCTGCCTGCAGGGGTGGAGAGACGTGCGGTTCTTCAGGAGCATTTGCAGGCACTGGTTCTGCGCGGGGAGCGCCGTGCCGCCGCCGCGGACGCCGATGAGCAGAGCGGGGAGGCGGGTGGAAACAGCGAGATCGTCACCGCGGAGTTCCACTGTCGTATCTGCGAGGGAGCCTTCTACAACGTGCGCCGCGTCCTGGCCGGTTGCCAGGTACAGCGCAGCAATGACGTTGGCGGCATGGAGGTTTGCTCCAAGTGCTCCCGCAATCTCCGATCCTTCTCTCAGTTTTGCATCCGCGACCGCTGCCATATCTGTTGCAGTTGTCTTCAGCATGGAGGAGATCACTGCACCGGGAATGAGTGTCTTCGCCGTCACTTCGTACCCGCGGCCGCGGTCATGCGTCCGCCGGCTCGGCTTCTTATCGCTGTCGACATTCCCGGCGATCGTGATGAGGCGGGGAGAGTGGTCCTGTATGTTTTGAACGATCCAATCGCCCACAGCCTGTGCTGCGATCGTCACCATGTTCATGCCCATGGCTTCATCCGTATCACAGGAGAGTGTGAGGAACACGTACTGTCCCCTTACGTCGACATCAGAGCTCATCACATGCAGATGGCTGCTTGTTTCCTCTGCAATTTGACTCCATTTGGCTTGTAGATGCCGTAATTTTTTAGTGAACATCTGTACACCATCCGCGCTTTTCCCCCTCTTTTTCTCACCGGAGGCTCTACCGATTCGGAACGCGATGGACCGGGTCATGCCGTGGTGGGTTGAGAGCGTGTGTACGTCCGTCTCGCAGAGCACTTTGCATCCCCGGTTGACGCTCGCAACGAGTGCGCCTTCGGTGGTCGCAAGCGGCAGGTGGACAGTTGTCTTCTCACCGGAGCTGCACAGGAAAGTGAGCGGTCCGGCATACCCAACCGGCAGGGGAACCATGCCGAACATCTGCTCACAGTTTTTTTCGTCTGCTTCGCCGGCATGTTCATCGTCTGTGCGCGTGTGTGCAAGATCGAGTTTCAGTTCCTGCTCCAAGCGTTTGCGTCTTTCATCGCAGCGTTCACCGGGAGAGAGGCCGTCTCTGAGGTTTCGTGAGTCCATGTTCCACTATTGTGGAATGGAAAATGGAAAATGGAAAATGGAAAAACGTTCAATTCTGAGTACAGCCGCTCGAGCATTTTCCAGGGGTTTCCTAAGAAAGCAGCTTCAGCATCAGATGCATGCGATCGATGTATCCTGCTCTGACATAGAATTCGTGCGCGGAGATGTTCGGGGCGAAACAATCGACAAACGCGCAGGTGCACCCCTGTGTGCGGAAATATTCTTCCATTGCCTGCATCAGGCGCGTGCCCAAGCCGGATTTGCGGTGTTCCGAGGTCACGATCAGTTCGAGGATGGAGCCACTCTTCGACGGGTATGATTCCAGTGAGTCGATTTCGTTCTGTTCGGAGATAATGCCGACGATGCATCCTGCAATGCGGCCATCCTCCTCTGCGACGAAGATATTCCCGGAGCACTTTTCCACCCGCTTGAGCGTGCAGTCGATGTATGCGTCACCGTTGAATGCCGGAAGATCCCGCGTCCGTTTGAGCGTGTCAAGATCGGAGACGTACTCCTGTAGTTCTTTGATGCATGACTTGATGCTTTCTCTGTCCGATGGCCGGTACTCGCGGATGACCGCTTCCATATCACAATGATAGCAGGAATATCTGTTGGTTTTCTGTTACCTGAGAAGGAAACACTTGTGCTCCGGTTTCTCAGTGATTAAGGGATCAAGCATGCACCTGGTCCTGTCTTTGCCTCGAAGAGGGCGCATCCTTCCTGTGCCCGCGCGAAGGCCAGCACCCGGTCACGCGCTTCCTCCGTGCACAGAAGCTGCACCGTGGGGCCGGCATCCATGGTGTAGAACACGGGAAGGTGCTCGCTCCTGCGCAGCTCTGTGATGTCTCTCGTGATACGGTGCGTGTCCTCCGTAAGGTAGTCGAGGGGCGGCGTGCTCGTTCGCATCACATGGTGCATGTCGATGCAATCTTCCTCCACCACGTGCTGCAGCTTCTCAAAATCCTTCGTGAGGACCGCGTCGATGCACTCCCGCTGCCGGCGGGTCCTGATGGCCTGCACCCGTGCAGCGTAGTGCGGGCTGGTGTGCGCGGTCGGGTGTCCTTCTGTGGAGCCGACTTTCTTCTCGTGCATGGAAGGGACCAGAATGACATTGTAGAGAGCCCAGTGATGCTCGTCTGCATACTGTCTGCCGTAGGCGCTCCCGATTGCATCGCTCTCTCCGGCGAGGAGCGCGGAAAAGCCCCCGAAGATGCTGCGGGCAGCGGAACCAGATCCGAGCCTCGCTAAGACGCTCGTCTGCTCGTCTGTAAGTTCGATTGCCGGGAGAATGAGTCCCTGGATGGCGCGGGCAAGGCAGCTGAAGACAGCGGAGGAGGAGGCAAGTCCGACTGCAGGGGGGATCTGAGAGCGCACCGTGATCAGAGCGGAAGCAGGGAGAGCGTCCTCAACGCCGAGCGTGCGCAGGTACTGCTTCACAAGCTCCAGCGTCTTCCCAAAGCGCTGGATGTGCACTGCCCCAAGCTCTTTCTCCGAGCCATCCGGGTTGAAGGAGCGCACGCTGAGGACATCAGCATGGTCCAGCGTGATCTCCACGGTCGGACTATCGAGCGTCATGGAGAACGAGTCTGCCATGGGGAGCCGTAAGGCATCATTCCGGTTGCCCCAGTACTTAATCCAGGCGCTGTTCGGTGTAGACCCCGCAGTGACACTCATACATTGAGAATGGAAAAGTGTGTGGGGACTGCGCGCAGGATCTTCTTGCGGTCTTCGTGGAGCACCAGAAGCATACCCCCGCCGCCCGTACGCCCCCCGGCTCCGATGATTTTCGCGCTGCCGCCGGAGCTCTCTATCTTCTCCACGAGTTTCTGCACACTCTCCGGAACCACGCCCAGTGCCACCTGTGCGCGGTGATGCTCACGCATCACGTTCCCAAGGTCCTCGCCTTCCCGGAGTTTCTCCGTGCAGCGGCCGATGGTCCTCAGTGCGGGCTCCAGTTCCTCTCTGCGCTCCGTAATCCATGCAATGAGTTCCGGGGTCGTCTCGTTCGGTGCACCTGTATCTATGAGCATTGTGTTCCTGAGGAGGTTTCGGGGCAGCTTAATTGTTTCCGGCTGGTTGTCCTTTTGAAAGAGAGTGGGGGAATTGTTCCATATCACAGAGAAATCCAGACCGCTGTGGCCTGGATTGAGCTCATCTTCAATTTCCAGTGCTTTCTCCCTGCAATCTTTCCCGAGCAAGCATCGGGAAACAGCAATGACAAGTGCGGTGGATGACCCCATACCTTTTTGAAGCGGAATATTGTTTTCAATGGTGAGATCTCCGGAGCATTTGCCGCACCGTGCGATGATATGCTTCAGGTATTCCTGCCACTCCGGTTTCTGTGCAATTTCGCTCCAGTGGATCCGCAGGTCTTTTGTGTCTTTCTGGTTTTCCAGTGTCACCCGACTTCGTCCGTTGCGGCGGACTACGCCGGGTTCCGCGTCATGTTTGCTACGGATGTTTGAAAAACTACACCGCTCACGGGTGTCGTGGATCTCCACATTCATTGTGAGCGGCGATGGCACGGCGATCCCCGGGTAGCCGAAGACGACGGCAAACTCTCCGGTCAGGATAATTTTCCCAGGAGCAGAAGCCGATCGATGAGAAATTCTCGTTGTCATCCTGAGCTTGCCACGGCAATCGCGATTGCCGTGGCTTGTCGAAGGATTCCCCGGTGCGGATGCTGTGCGTTTCATCCGCCAAATCGTCGGGAACGCTCCGTGTACGCATCCACCTCTTTCGCCAGGTCTCCTGCGGTGAACTCGGGGAATTTTTTCTGAGGAAACGCCCATTCACTGTAGGCGGATTGCCAGAGGAAGAAGTTGCTCGTGCGCTTCTCGCCCGAGGTGCGGATGATGAGATCGATGTCGGGGAGTTCGGGGTGATCCAGATATTTCCGTACAGAATCCTCTGTCGCATCTTTGGTGCTTTGCATTTTCCGGATGGCGCGGACGATCTCGTCGCGTCCTCCGTAGTCCAGTGCGAGGTGCAGCGTGAAAGCGGTCATAGTTTTGCTTTCCTCTTCTATATCACCGATGAGAGTTGCCAGCTTCTCCGGAATGCGGTCTTTGCGTCCCGAGTGCACCAGGCGTGTTTGTTTCTCCCGGAAGAGGTTCCTCTCCTTCACGAGGTACTCCTCGAGCATTCCCATGAGCATCTCAATCTCTTTCACGTCCCGTTTCCAGTTCTCGGTGGAGAAGCACCAGATGGTCAGTACGGCAATGCGGGGATCCTTATGGCACCAGTCCGTGAGGGACCGGAAATTGGCCACTGCTTTCCGGTGGCCTTCCCACGGGTCCAGCGCATGCTTCCTGGCCCAGCGTCTGTTGCCGTCCGGAATGATGGCGATGTGCAGGGGGGTCGTTCTTTTCTCCATTGCTGTGTGTAGTGTAGTGGCGTTCCGAAGGAGGAAATAGAAGAAAGAGGGGATATCGGCTCTTCATTGCATCTATTCCCTCATTTGAGGAGTTGCCTGAGGCCGAGCGTGAACCAGGGAGCGTACGCATCCGGATTCCTCTCCATATCTGCGAGCACTTTCTCCACCGGCGTCCATTTCGTTTCAGCGATCTCGTCTGGGTCCGGTTTGGTGTCCTGATTCCCGTCCACATCTCCCCGGAAGAGCGTGACATGTTCATGCTCGACCCCCCGTCCGCCCGGATCCTCAGCGCGGTACACGAGGGTGCCGGTCTCCCGCAGGCTGCACTCGATGCCGCATTCTTCCCGCAGACGCCTTTTTCCTGCTTCCAGTATTCCTTCGCCCGGGAGCGGGTGGCTGCAGCAGGTGTTTGCCCAGAGGAGGGGGAAGAGCATTTTTTTACTGCTCCGCTTCTGCATGAGGATTTCTTTCCCATTGTTCCGGAAGACGTACACGGAGAAAGCCCTGTGGAGCTTCCCTTCCCCCGTATGGGCATCCACGATCTCTGCAAGGCCAGTTTCCTTCCCCTGCACATCTGTGAGTACGACGTTTCTCATGGAGTTCCCATGGTCTCCTCCTTTGCTCTGCCACGCAAGTTGGTACTACTATTTTCATGATCTCCCTGTCCCGTCTCCATCCGCTGGCGCAGCAGCTCAATGCCGTTCTCCGTGAGCAGCATTCTCCGCTCTTCTCGCTGCTCTCGAAGAGGGGGAAAGCCATATACTTCCCATTTGATGGCATCCTCGGCCAGACCGCAGAGGCGAAGGGGAAGAAGTACGATGCAACTATTGGTATTGCCTTAGAGGATGATGGGACTCCTATGCGTCTTCGGGCGATCGATGCGTGCGTCGATCTGCCGCCCGGAGAGGTGTTCTCCTACGCTCCAAGCTTTGGGAAGAAGGAACTGAGAGAGAAGTGGCGGCAGATGATCCTTGAGAAGAATCCCTCTCTCTCCGCAGAGATCAGCCTGCCCGTTGTCGCTGGTGGCATCACGCATGCGATGAGCGTGGTTGCATCCGCCCTGCTCGATGCTGGTGACGAGCTGCTCCTCCCGGATCTCTACTGGGGCAACTACGATCTCATCTTCTCCCATATGTACGGGGCTACGCTCCGGACGTTCCGCACGTTCAACGATGGCGGGTTCGATACCGGGGCGCTCCGGTCCGCACTCCGGAGAGGAAAGGGCAAAAAAGTGCTCCTGCTGAATTTCCCGAACAATCCGAGCGGCTACACTCCCACAGTGGAGGAGGCGCAGTGCATTGTTTCCATCATCCGCGAGCGTGCCGATGCCGGAGACACCATTGCTGTGCTTCTTGATGATGCGTACTTCGGGCTCGTCTACCGGGAAGGAGTGTTTCGCGAGTCGCTCTTTTCCCTGCTCGCGGATCTCCACGAGAGGGTTCTCGCGGTGAAGATCGATGGCGCATCCAAAGAAGAGTACGTCTGGGGGCTGCGCATCGGGTTCGTCACATTCGCAGCGAAGGGGATGACCCCTGCGGTGCGTGAAGCATTCGAGGCGAAACTTGCGGGTACGGTGCGTGCCACTGTCTCGAGCGCCTCTCACCTCTCCCAGAGCCTGCTTCTTGCGGCTTATGCGGCAGAGTCGTATGAGCGGGAGAAGCAGGAGAAATATGCCATCCTGAAGGATCGCTTTGAGGAGGTGCAGCGTGTCCTCTCCGATCCGAAGTACGCGTCAGTCTTCACACCCCTTCCGTTCAACTCCGGCTACTTTCTGTGCGTGGAGCTGCGGGAAGGACTGAATGCAGAAGCCATTCGCAGGAAACTTCTCTCTACATTCGATACGGGTGTCATAGCGCTCGGCAACACATTCCGTATCGCGTATTCCTCCCTTCCCGTCTCCGCCATCCGTCCCCTGTTTGAACATCTCTTCCTTGCCTGTTCTCCTTCTCGTACAGGCCAGTAAATGCCTTTCTATTTTTTCTGATTCCGGGCAGAGGGAGCGTATACTCCGGGACCTGTGCAAGGCAGGCAAAACATCCTCGGCCAGGACTTCGCGAAGATGCTGAGAGGCGGGGTCATTATGGATGTTGTGAGCGCGGAGCAGGCATGCATTGCGCAGGCAGCGGGAGCGTGTGCTGTCATGGCTCTCGAACGCATTCCTGCAGATATCCGCGTGCAGGGCGGGGTGGCGCGCATGAGCGATCCGCAGCTCATCCGCGAGATACAGGAAGCAGTTTCCATTCCCGTCATGGCGAAAGTGCGTATAGGGCATACTGCGGAAGCGCGTATCCTTGAGGCTCTTGAGATCGATTTCATCGACGAGAGCGAGGTGCTCACGCCGGCAGATCCTTTCGCTCACATCGACAAAACGCAGTTTCAGGTGCCCTTTGTCTGCGGCGCAACCAACCTCGGCGAAGGTTTGCGCAGGGTGGAGGAGGGTGCATCGATGATCCGCACAAAAGGCGAGGCTGGCACGGGGAATGTCATTGAGGCGGTGCGCCACATGAAAAGCATCAGGAGCGAGATCGCGTCGTTGCGCACGATGGGGGAGGAGGAGCTTGTCGCGTTCGCTTCCAGGGAGCGGGTATCTCTTGGTCTTGTGCGTAGTGTGCGGGATGAAGGGCGTCTTCCCGTTGTCACGTTCGTTGCGGGAGGAGTGGCCACTCCTGCCGATGCGGCACTACTCATGCAGTTGGGTGCCGAGGGCGTGTTCGTGGGGTCCGGCATCTTCAAATCAGGCAATCCGCGGAAGATGGCTGAGAGCATCGTGCAGGCAACCATCCACTTCAGCGATCCGAAGAAGCTTCTCGAGGTATCCACCGGTCTTGGCAGTGCGATGCCCGGGGAGGAGATAGGAGCAGTTTCTGTCCGCATGCAGGACCGCGGCTGGTGAGTATGACAGTCGGCGTACTCGCATTGCAGGGGAACTTCGCGGACCATTGCCGTGTACTCCGGAACATCGGGTGTACCTGCGAGGAAGTGCGTTCGCTCCGCGAACTTGCTCTCGTTGACCGTCTCATCATCCCAGGGGGAGAGAGCACGGTCATTGGCAGGTTGCTCTTTGAGTCAGGACTTTCTCAGGAGATCATCAGCCGCCACAGGGAGGGAAGTCTCCCGGTGTTCGGCACGTGCGCTGGTGCCATCGTACTTGCGACGGAGGTTATGGGAGCTCCAGCCCCCTCACTCCGTCTCATGGACATGAGCATCGAACGCAACGCATACGGGCGGCAGCTGCAGAGCTTTCAGACGAATCTCGCTATTTGCGGTCATGCCACGCCTATACCGGTTTCTTTCATCAGGGCTCCGAAAATTGTGCGCACGGGTCCTTCAGTCGATGTTCTGGCAACGCACGGCGGACATCCGGTGCTGGTGCGACAGGGAGATGTGCTGGCAGCCACATTCCATCCGGAAGTGCATGAGGAAGCAGTGCTCCACAGATTGTTCATGGAGATGTGAAGGGCGGAGATTTTCGGTATACTTCTCCTGTGTCAGCGTTCCTCACCATTGCTGTCATCCATTTTCTGGCTGTTGTGAGTCCTGGTCCGGATTTTGCCATTGTGACCCGGAATAGCCTGAGTTATTCACGGAGGGACGGTGTTGCCACCGCGGCGGGGTGCGGACTGGGTATCCTTGTTCACGTTTCCTATTCGCTCCTCGGGATCGGATTCCTGATCTCGCGGTCCATTTTGCTTTTCACTATTATCAAGTACATTGGTGCTGCCTACCTTATCTACATCGGGTGGAAAGCACTGGTTTCGAAGTCAGAGGAGGTATCTGCCCTGTGTGCCCGGAAGCTGCGACCGATCACTCTGAGGCAAGCATTCTGCAATGGTTTCCTCACGAATGTTCTCAACCCGAAAGCGACACTGTTCATGCTGGCACTTTTTACGCAGGTGATCGAGCCTTCTACCCCCGTCGCTGTCCAGGCTTTCTATGGGATCTACATGGGCGTAGCTACATTCGTGTGGTTTTCATTTGTTGCTTCTGTTTTTTCTCTCCGCGCCATCAGGCAATGCCTCGGGGGCATCCAGTCAGGCATCGAACGTGCCATGGGTGCGGTGTTGATCGCTCTGGGTTTGAAAGTGGCACTTTCGGCGCAAGAATAGGAAAAGAGAGGAAACAGAGACAGGAGGGGAGGAAGAGGGTTGGCTACTTATCCTCTGCCTCCTTTTTCTCGTAGAGTGCCTCTTCCCGTTCCCGCACTTCCTGCCGGATGCACATGATGCGCTGTGCTCCCCGCCTGTAGCGGCACACAACCTCTGCTTCCTTCTGGAAATCCTTCCTCTTCTCGAGTTTTTCACGGATTTCCCGTTCCACTGTCTGCATATCTGCTCTGCGGAGGGACCGGATATCTCCGTAATTTTCCAGATTCTCGCTTCTCCCACGGGTTTGCTGGCTTACACGATTGCGGACGTTATCGCCTGCGCGATTCTGGATGAACTGATTACTCGCATCTATTGTTCTCTGTGTCTGCGAGGAGCGTATACGCTCCGTACGCGACTGCTGTCGTTTCTCCTTCTGCCCAGCCAAACGGCTGATATCCTTCTGTTTTTTCACATTATTCACGCAACGGCGCACGAGAAAGCGCAGGGGGTTATCCACTTCCCAGAGGTACCCGATGTTCCCCGTGGAGAACCGGATGGATTCCTCGTCGATTCCCACTGCTTTCATGCAAGCTGCTTCTGCTTCTGCCTCGGTTTCGAACGGCCCCTCCACTTCAAGGTATTTTTTCACTACCGGGCGGGCCGCGGACGACACGGCCGGGATGAGCAGCATCAAGAGCATGCCGGTGGCAAGGAGAGAGCGGAGCTTCATAAGGGGAGGAGGGTGCTCACCATTGTGCTCGAAGGACGCTTTTCACGCAAACGCATCCTGTTGGCACAGCTCTGAAACCTGACATAGATTCAAAGGACTGTCCCGGGAGCATCACCTCCGCCGGACGGTGATTCCTGCACCGGCAGAAGGACGATTTCCCCGTTGGCATCCCCCTGTCCTGCGGGGAGATACTTTTTCCCTTCATCTATGAAGAGTAGTGCACAGAGATGCTCCTGCTGTGCAAACGGCAATGGTTTCTCCGTCATACTCACGAACCGGATGTCTGCCCCCATCTGTTTCGCTCTCACAAAAAGCGGGTATTGATAGTGCGAGAGCACACCGACCTTGTGGCATTCCATTCGCATCAATTCGTCGATTGCATGTTCGTATGCGGCTTGCTTCTTGGGGCCGATATCGTAGAAATACTGCAGCCATCTGTCAGTTGTGAGGGTGGAGGGGGCACCCTTTCCCATCAGGAGTGTGTTGGGAACAATGGGGTTTAAGTCGCTGAAAAGCAGAGCGGGGATCGCCGTGACGTACAGAAATGCCGCAATAAATCGCAGCCATTTTCCGGGGATGGCCGTGGCAAACGCTATACCTACGGAGGGTGCGGCGAGCATGAGGAAAGGCATGTGGAGTCTTGTTCCGTAAGGACTCCATCTGAGGAATGACCAGGTGATCACAAGACAGCCGAGAATGGCACCCAGGTACCAATAGTGCTGCTTTTTCTTGGGGAGGGAGAGCAGCGGCACGCTCATAACACTGAGAAGAATGAGAAGGGAATGGAATGGGTTTCCGGCAGATACTTCATGCGTTTGGGTTATGGGGATGTTGAATCCGCGGGATGCGGCGTTCGTGTGATCGAGTTCCACGTGCATCATTGCATGTATGTTCTGCACGGTGCGTTCAGCAAACGGATTGCCGACCATGAGTAATCCGGTTTCGAGGGAGGCATTCTTCAGAATATTCGAAGCGACAAATGCCGGAGAAAATTCAGTGTTGATGTTTATTGCCCTATCCCTTTCTGGAGCGAGGAAGTGCCCGAAGCTTTCGATATTGCGGAGGTAATGCGCAGCATTCAAGCTCAATGCGATACTGCCGACTATCAGTGTATGGCGGAGAAGGCGGGTTGGTCGTTTCCGGAGCGAAATGGCATACCAGAGGATAAGCACAGGGGCGAAAAAATAGGCATTCGATTTTGTGAGTAAGCTGAGCCCGAGCACTATTCCTATGCGAAGAGCGTTTGCCGGAGATTGGCTGCATCTATCCCTGAGGATGAGATATGCCAGCATGAGCAACCAGAAGGTCACCGTATGTGTCGCTGTAGCATTGGTAGACTGCAGTATCCCTATGGGGAGTGTCGCAGCGAAGACCAGCGCAAAGCGTACTGCCTTCCGCTCTGCTCCGAGCTCTCTGGCGATGAGTGCTACCAGGAAGAGCGAGCCGGCGAATGCGAGCCACTGGGGCATGTGGGCGAGCCGGTCTGAGTCTGTGAGGAGAGAGAGCTGTGCAATGAGGTACTCTGCCAGTGGCGGCATGTACAGCTGCCGCAGGTCGGGTGCAGGAGCAGGATAGTGTGCAACGGATTGGTGCTGCACCCAGTACGCCACTCTCGTCATGTGGTAGCCGAGTGAGTCGTAAGTGTTCGGTGGTGTAGAGAGCGCGATAGCGAAGGTGACAAAGAGGATTGTTCCTATGAGGATGGCGGTGATCGCCTCCCCCCGGAGTATGTTTCTGGTGTTCAAGAGGAATGATCTGCACTGTTTCCGGAGCTTCTTGCCAAAGAACAACCATCCAGCGATGCCCACGATGCTCCACAGGAATACCACCCATGGTGCATTCAGCGCATGAAACAGAGAGAGAAGTTCTGTGATGCCTACAATGGCCGCTCCAAAGAATAGTGTGATATCAACGAGGAGGGGCACTTCGAACAAGTGTTCCTTTTCATCTGTTCGCATAGGTGCATCCTAGCTGGAGGGGGACTGCGATGCTACTTCTCAGAAGAAGAGGATCGGCAGCGCACTCACGCTTCCGATGAAGAAGGAAGTCCGAATGCCATTGGTGAGGAACATCAGTCCAAGGAAGAGCATCGCACGTCCGAAGAGGAGAGAGAACTCTTTGAACGCAAAGAATTCGAGTGGCGAATTACTCTCTTTTGCCGATTCGTTGACGATGCACTCAAATGGAACATCCACGAGTATTTTCACCGTTGCGGCAATCACGGCTAGGTAGACGAGGAGTGTGGAATGGATGGCAATGCCGAGGACGGCGAGCATGACTGCCGTCGCGACGACGCCGATGCGCAGGACAGTACGTTTCCCGAGCCTGTCCACGCTGTGGCCGATTTTCATGGCGCAGAATACATTGCAGAGAGTGATGGCAGACATTGCGGTACCCAGGAAGACAACGTCGCTTCTGCCGAGGAACAGGGCAATCGGAAGAACGGCGAAGAATATGAATCCTTTTATGCCGTAGAGATTGAGCATGAGGAACATTTTCCGGTGGGTGCGGAAGTAGTGCCGGAAGTTTGTGAGCCGGAAATGCGGGTGGTCCATGTTGCCCTCCACGAATGCGATGGGCACGACGGAGAATACGAGTACGAGGGAGACGATGGTGTAGAGCATGGCATAGCCAAACGTCATGACCACCCATCCTCCAGCAAGTGGGCCAAAGATTGTTCCCAGTGTGGGGAGAGCAATGAATTTGCTGGTTTGTGCTCCTTCGTGTCTGCGGGACATTACCTGCGTGAACAGGGAACTAATGGAGAGTGTGTAAAGGCAGGAGGAGATCCCAAGCAGCACGGCGGGGAAGAGGTAGTACGCTTGCAGGGAAACATTGGAGTTCATGGCACCGAGGTAGACAAGCGCTACCACGAGAATAGGTGTGCGCAGGAGCACGACTTCCTTGATACCAACGCGGCTGATGATCATGCCGAAGAGAGGTGCCAGCAATCCAAAACACACCCATTCGACGAGGAGGAAGAGGAATGTTTGGGGGAGGGTAAATCCCAACTGCAGCAGCTGTATGGGCACGAAGACAGAAATCATGGAAATGGCGATGGATTTCACAACCAGGTGCACGTAGATACCCCGGAGCTCCTCCTTCATCTGGCAGACTTTACTGATGTGGTGCTGGTGTTGTTTGGTGTACATGTATCAGTATATTTTACCACTTTTTCGTTTTTTTGGGTACTATGAGGCTCGTAATCGATCACTCACTCGAATCATCTCTGGGGTGCGTTTTTATCGGTTATTTCTTTTTCTTTCTTTTTCCACCTTTTTCCGGCGAAAAAGGTGGAGCCAAAAACGCCGGCGCGCCAAAGCTCCTCCTCCCGGCCCCGTGCCTCCTTGTCGGCTTCTACAAGGATTCAGAGCCGACTCGTCGGCATGCTGCTCTGCAGCAGGGCCTTCCCCTTCACCCCCGTGGCGCGCCACCCCCACATCTATTAAGAGGAAGTCAGGAGTGGTGAGTGGTTACTCACGTCCGTGGTTTCACCGTGTGCTCCGGCTCCTTCCCGGCCAGGAACTGATCGATGGACTCGAAACAGTCGATATACATGTTCTTCATGCTGTCATCTGCGTAGAACGCAATGTGCGGCGTGGAGACGACGTTCGGGAGCTTGATGAGTTCTTTGTTCTCCTTGAAATTCTGCTCGTGCTCCAGCACGTCGAGCAGCGCGTGAGCAACCTTGCCGCTTTTCAGAGCTTTGAGCAGGGCATCGGAATCTATGAGGGAGCCGCGGGCGGTGTTCACCAGCACCACGCCTTTGCGCATAGCTGCGAAGGCTTTTGCATTGATGATGTGCTCCGTCTCTTTGAGGGCAGGTATGTGCAGCGTGATGATGTCGCTCTGCGAGAACAGTTCCGGGAGTTCCACGTATGTCACACCGAGGAGGTCTTCCAGTTCGGCGACGCGTGCATGGTCATTCGCAAGGATTTTCATGCCAAAACCGTGTGCAATCTGCGCCACGCGGCGCCCGATCTTCCCCGTTCCCACAATGCCGATGGTCTTCCCGCGAAGCGCCATGCCGCGCAGGCCATGGTAGTCGAATGTGCCTCCCTCCACGCGGTCGTCCGCTTCCGCAATATGGCGGAGGGCACTGAGGAGCAGGGCGAAAACATGCTCTGCAATGACATGCGAACCGTAGTCCGGAACGTTGCAGACCGTAATGCCGCGTTTCCTGCACTCTTCCATGTCGATGTGGTCGTACCCCACAGAGCGTGCTGCAACCAGTTTGAGCTTCGGGAGTGCATCGAGATCTTTCTTCGTCAGTTGTGAGTAAATGAATGTGGAGAGGATTTCTGCGTTCTTGCACCGCTCCAACACACCTTTGTCCTGGAGTTTTTCTGAGAGGACAAGACTTTTTCGGTATTTTGTCTGTACCTCTTTATTATCATCGGACTCTACCTCGAGAAAAACAATGCTGCTCATAGGAAAGGGGAGGAGTTGCATCTATCATACCACTTCGCGTTTAAACGATTCCAATGCACCGCAGTTTGGCAGCAGCAATTGCTGATTCGTACAAACGCTACGCGGTACCCTCCTTCGCCTGCGAGCTTCGGACGGGCAGGCGAGAGGAGGGAGTTTCCGTTCTCAGGAACAGTATCCATGTAATTGCAACTTGGCATCATCATGCAATAGCCTTTCTTTGTGAAGGGATTCTTGGTAGAGGAGATCCTTCTGCACTGCTGTATTCATGCCTTCTGTATAAATTTGTTATATGAAAGACACTTGAATACTTAGCTTGGCAAACTATGCTGCTATCGTACGTTTCCCGCTCTCCCTATGCGCCTCACCCGCATTCTGGTCCTGAGCTGCATTGTTCTTCTCCTTCCCATGCAGGGGGTGCACGCCCAGGGCAGTTTTTTTGATGTGTTTTTTGATCTTGATTCGCAGCCGGGGCAACTCGATCTCCCGCCATTTGGCGAGATTTCCCCCCCGTCGCCGGATATGTCTCAGTTCGAGAGCTTCTTCGGTATCTTCTCTCAGATCAATATTCCAGAGCGTACGGAATGTAATCCCTGTGATGTACTGAAGGCAGAACTCGAGGCGGCACAGGAAGAAGCTGCGGAGCTTGAGGATGCTTTTCGCGATGTGTATTCCTCTCTTCATGAGGCATCTCAGGAGCGTGTGCGTCTGGAGCGGTCTCTCCGGGAAGCGGAGCATCTTCTCAGTGATCTCACCGATCCCCGCAGTTGGGCAGAGTCCGGTGGGAAGCGTATCGATACATCTGATCTGCGTGTCATGGAAACATACAATGCAGAGCTGTGGGAGTCCTATAAGTCTGGTCTCATAACGTCGAATGACTACCAGCAGCGTCTTACTCAGGGGTTAACCGGCGAGGAACGGGAGGGAAGGAGACAGGAAATGATCAAGAATATCCGCAAGCAGGTAAAGGATCTCAAGGGGCAGCTCAAGGAGACGAAGGAGAAGGAACAAGGTTTTTCTGAGCAGGCAGATGCGCTTGAGGAACTGTTTACTGCAGTGCGGGAACGCACCGAGGATCTTCTGCGGAAGCTTGAAGAATGCTTGAAGCGGTGCACGGAGGAGCAGGTGAACGTGATCGATGACTTCGGTATGGGGCAGGCGGAGGGGCCGAACCTGCTCGAGCGCCTCTTTGGCTGGATAGTGGGCTATGAGCCGGAACCGCCGGCAGATACGCCCGCGGATGATCTTGGCTTCCCACCGCTGGATGTTCCATTGCCGTCGGCATTGTTCCCCCCCGGTTTCCTTGATTCGCTGTCCATTCCTCCCTCGTCAGGCTTCAGTCCCGAGATTGTTCTTCCCCCGTTCCCGCTTGTCCTGCCGGAGTGTGCCGAGTGTGATGAACTTCTCCAGATGATTCAGGAGATGGAAGATGAACTGGAGGCGGTTGTAGAAGATTTGGATACTCTGAATGACGAACTTCTGGAGGCTCTGCTTGATGAGCACAATGCAGAACGGAGGCGGGATGAAGCGCAGAAACGACTCGAAGCATTTACGAATCCGCGGTCATCGGCTCAGTCAGGCGGCCGCAGCATCACTTCCGCCGATCTTGAGGTCATGCGGGACTACAACCGCAGCCTCTGGCAGCAGTACCGCAGCGGAGACCTTACCGCACAGGAGCTTGAGCAGAAGTGGGAGGAAGGGCTTCCAGATGCTGAGCGTGAGCAGATGAAGGAGCAGCAGAAACAGGAGCTCGAGCAAGAACTTGCGGACGCGCAGAAGGAACTGGAAGAGGCAAGTGCGCGTGTGAAGAATCTTCTGCAACTTTTCAATGAAACACTCGAAGTAGTGAATGATCTTCTTGAGGAGCTGCAGGAACTGGAGGAGGAGTATGATGAGTGCATACAGGAGTGCACCGAAGAGAAAGAAATAAAGCTCGGTGGTTTTGGCGTGTTCCTTTCCCTGCCGGATGGTCTCCAGGATGGATCGGAGTCTGGTGCCGGCGGCACAGTGACATTCGGCGACGGAGTGGTGATACAACCGGGGCAACCGATCGATGTCAATGATCTTCTCAAAAAGTCGGATCAGTTCGATCCGCAGACGGGAGAATTGGATCTGGGTGGGATAAAGTTTGAGTTCGACGATCAGAATTATCTCGTCCCCAGTGGCGGAGAAGCTGATGTTTCTCTCGGTCTGCCCGAGGAGAGAGAAGACAAAGGGTTTTTCTGTGGTACTTTCGGGCTTTTCTGCCCAAAGGCGGAAGAGCTTCCCCCGCTGGCATTCGGTGATTTTGTTGGTTGTGTCGTTTCAGGATCTCAGGACCCATCGTGCACGCCATTTGATGCGAATGAGGATGGTGCAGTGGATCTTGCGGATGCGGGAATGTTCCATCCCTTCCTGCAAGGCCCGGGATCGATGGAGATTGATCTGAACATCCATGGCATGGATGGTAACGACGCAGTCAGTGTTCCAGATCTGCAGTTATTCGGTGACTGTCTCAGGGGGGCACCGGGCACCTGTGATGGGTTGGGTGTTACGCTCCGTGGAGGCGGAGGAGAGGACACGCCGTTCGGGGTGGGGGATTTTGGGCTCGGCTTGAGTGGAGGCCCGGGGAACGACATTCTCTTCAGCGATCCACTGGATAATCTTATTGGAGTCCAGGGCAATGATAATCTGGCGGGAGGTCCGTTCCCTCCGGATTTCTTTGGGCCGGGATCCGGTCCTCTCGATGATTTCCATCTCTTCGGGCCCGGAGGGGAACCGATTCCGGTGCCTCAACTACCGGTGCCCGGGCAGATGCAGAATTTTGGAGGATGTCTGGACGGCTCCCTCACGAATGGTGTGTGTCAGGAAGTGCCCATTCTCCGTGTAGATCTCCAGCCCGGCGAGAAGCTGCAGTGCAGCGTGACAGTCATTCGGGTTGGGAACAAACGGATTATCATTGTGAAGTGCAGGAAGGTCAGGGAGGGGGTCCAGTGTCCGCGGGAGCAGTATCCCACTGCAGATACCTGCCGCAATGCGTGCCCCCGTGGTCAGGAATGTGTGCTCAATGAACAAACGAAGTGTTTCACATGCATGCCGGCGGTTCCTGCGTGTCCTGATCTTGCCTACACGGAACAGTCTGTTTGCCAGCGTGAGTGTATGCAGGGGCAGTGCCAAGCAAGGAATGTGGAGGGTGCCCAGTGTTACTTCTGCGTACCTGTAGAGTATCCGGATGATTGCGTGGGGAATGGACTCTTCAATGACACAACCAGTTGCCTGCTTGAGTGTGAGAGCCAGTCGTGCGTTGTGACGGATGATGGCTGTGTGCAATGTCTCCCGCTGGATCATGAAGATTTCGCTGCCTGTCCCGACGGGCAGTGGACCAGCTACAGTCAGTGCAATGCATCATGCCCGAACGGCTCCTGTAAGTTCGCAAGCAGGTTAGGCGACAATAGCTGCTTCGTCTGCGGCCAGTGTCCGAGCGGCACGTACTACAATCCGCAGGATTGCATGAATGCATGCAATGGGGTGGAGTGTGTGCTCAGCAACAGTGCCAAGATTCATGGGGAGAAAGGATGTTATGAATGTAAGCCGGTTACCACTCCGCAACCGCAGCAGTGTGATGCACCGACGAAGACAGAAGCTCAGTGCCAGAGCAGCTGCAATGGTACCTGCGTCAAATCTTACACGCGCGACGACGGGGTGAAGTGCTATGAGTGTGTCCCAAGCCAGACGCCTTCCTGTCCGGATGATGCGGTTTCTTCCTGCAGCGAGTGCCCCAGTGGTTCTGAGTGTTACACAGAGAATGACTGCATCTTCTGCAGAGCGGTGGACCCTGGGCCGACATGTCCCAGCGGTACGACAGGTGACAGGAGTGTCTGCGAAGCACAGTGTGCGCCGAGAGGCGGGACATGTGTGCTGGAAAACAGCTGCTACAGTTGCATCGTCTTCAACTGTCCCTCGGGGACCTACAAGAATGAATGTCCGGGAAGTTGCGCCAATGGGTGCACTGTCGTGGGGGAGCAGGGAGGTGTGAAGTGCTACCAGTGCAAACAGAGTTGCGAGGACGTATGCGCCGGTCTCGGCCTTGAAGTTGCGAAGGACTACACGAGCTACATTCTCGGTGAACTCAACGGGTACACCTGCGTCTCCGGGGCCAACATCAGTGTCCAGCGTGCGACGAGCGGGGATTGTGAGTGTCTCTCCGTCCCGCAGATCACAGTGGATACCACGCCGCCGGTCTGCAGAGGCACTCCCTGCGGAGACGTGGCCTGCGGCTCACAGCAGAGTTGTTCCGGCGGCGAGAATACGACCATCACTGTGACGTGTAACTGGGGCGGGTGGGAGAAGATAGATGAGTTCCGCTTCCGGCCTATTGTCGGTCAGTAACCTTCCTTCTCTTTGAGTACGCAATCCTCTACATCACCTCTTCTCCGGGGCCTCCCGGCTCAGGAGAAGAGGCACGTGCGCTCTGTGTGCGAGTATGCGTTCGCACATCTTCACTCCATTCCACGGCGCAGCGGCGAGAGCTATGCTGAACACGGATGTGAAGTGGCACACACCCTTCGTGAGAGCAGCGAAGATGCATCACTTCTTGCTGTTGCTGTTTTGCATGATCTCCTCATACATCCCGGGGGTCCCTCTCTCCTGAGCTCCGCACCGCTTTCGGAAGATGAGCGGGCGCTTGTTCTCCAGATGTATGCGCTGCGCCGATTGCACATTGATGAACGCACGAAGGATCTGGATACCATCATCCAGGCGTTCATGCAGGATCCCAGGCTGCTTCACCTGCGCATGGCTCATCGCCTGAACGATGTGCGCCATCTTCAAAGATTCCTTCCCACCCTACGGAAGAAGATCGCTTCGGAGACGCTCCATATGTACTGTGCCATTGCCGGGCGTCTTGGCATGTATGCGTGGCGCTATGAGATGGAAGATGCTTGTTTTTCCGTGGTGAGTCCCCGTGCCTGCGCGAATCTCCGGGCGCGCTTTGAAAAATGGAGAGAGCTCGATGAGACCTGTCTGACGCACACCACGGAGTTCCTCTTGAAAAATCTGAAAGAAGAAGGGATTTCCTGCAGTCTGGAGTACCGCGTCAAAAGCTTCTTCTCCACCTACCGCAAGATGGTCATGAAGAAACGGCGGTTCGAAGATCTCACAGATCGCCTGGCTCTCCGTGTCATCGTCCCGGAAATTATGGACTGCTACGCTGCGCTTGCAGTTGTACACTCCTGCATGCACCCCATTCCGGGGAAACTCAAAGATTACATCGGTGCCCCGAAGGAGAACGGGTACAAGTCCATTCACACAGTGGTGTATCCTCTGCCGGGGGTAACAGAGCAACCTATCGAAATCCAAATTCGCACAGAAGAAATGCATGCTGCAAGTGAACACGGGCTTGTGTCACATGGAGAGTACAAGACGCTTCAGTATGCTCTGGATGCACGTCCTGCGCGCGTGAGCCTCTTCCGCAATTTGCTGAGTCTGCGGGAAGAGGCCCGCTCTCCCAGGCAATTTGAGGAGGCGCTGCGCAAGTACTTCCAGGAGGACCACATTGCTGTGTTTGATTCGGAGAACAATCTCTATCACTTTAAGGATCCTGTCTCCGCACTCGACTTTGTGGACCGGGTGTATGCGAAACGGACAGGGAATCTGAAGGAGATCAGGGTGAATGGACGCAAGAGTTCTTTCGGTGTGCGCCTGCACGATGGTGACATTGTTGAGGCGAAGTTTGCGCGCGAAAGAAAAGTGGAGAGCGACTGGCAGGAACTCTGCTTCTACCGCTCCACACGTGTGAAGATTCGGTCTCTGAGCGGGAAGTTGCGGGCTGCTACCCGTTCGACAAAGCGCAGCTGCTCTGCGGCCGCGTCATCAGAAAGTAATTCCTTCAGAGGTGGGCTCAGGGTGAAGCGCGGAGGCTCTGCCTCCGCGTGCTTCACAACTCCGTCACCAGTGTCACCATACAGAAGAACCCGAAGAACAGGAATGTTGCGGCCATGACGAGGTTTCTCCACGGGCGGGGCCGCAGGGGTTTCGCGAGAAGCTTGTTGTTCAGGAAGAGGATGATACCGGAGTACACAAACATGCTGAATGCGTTGATCACGGCTCCCAGCACAATGAGCGTGAGCGGCTGGTCAAATCCTGCGGAGAAGACAGTGATACCAAAAAGGATCTGCATCCAGAGGACAGTGTAGTATACCCTGGAAACGCGTATTGATTTCATATTAGTGAGGAGCAGCAGGTTCTCTGTGATGATGCGGGAAGTGGAATCCAGCACCGTGAGTTGCGTTGCCGCGAGCATGATGCCTGTCACGACGAGGAACAGCATCCCGAAGATGGGCAGGGTTCTCAGTCCTATGGCAAATGCCTCGTTCACGACGAAGTTAATACCCTGTGCGTTGTTCTCCGCCCCGAACGTTGTGATGTATGCCAGCAGGGAGAGGGAGAGCATGGTGAAGAGACCCAGTGCCCAGAATACAAGCAGATGCTCGGTATTCACTGCCTTCCACCACTTCCTGAACCGGGCCAGATTCTCTTCTGTCGGAGGAAAAGTGTTCCCCGTCAGCGTGAAAGCATGGCCCCCTTCTTTGGAGGTAATGAGGCTGGTGATTTTATCGGCATACTTTCCCATCCCATATCCTTTATCGCGTATGTAGCAGGACTGCGTAAGGTTCAGGTTCCCTCCGGCACCCGCGTAGGCCAGTGCACCGAGGAACGTTCCCATCGCTATGCCTGCGGGGAGAAAGGAGTACGGTTCTCCGTTGAGCGATCCCTGGCCGAAGAGCCCTTGTACCAATGCGGCGACATCAGCGCGGCTTGCAAGGGAGTAGGCGATGATGACGATGAATGGCACGCCGATGGAAATGAGGTACTTCTGGAGCGTTTCCACTGTCTTGTAGAGCACGGTGCCCAGGGAGAGTATGAGTCCGATGATGATGAACAGTACGATCCCCACGAGATTGGGGTTGCGCAGTCCGAATGCAGTGGAGAGCAAGGTGGCTCCGTAGAGCCCTATGCCGGGCCAGCCGAACCCGAAGAATGTGGAGATGATGAACCACGCCGGGAGCCAACGAAGCAACCGGGTAAATCCGACAAAAATACTTTCCCCGTTAATGAGCGCGTAGCGTGCCACCTCCATGTTGATGAAGAACTGCACAGTGATGCCAACGAGCATGCCCCACACGATGCCGAGGCCGTAGTTACTTGCCATGTAGGGCCAGAGCACCACCTCCCCGCTACCGAGCCCGAGTCCGAGTATGATGAAGCTGGGGCCGATGAGCTTGCGGAGACGGGGGGCTTCCGGCAGTTCCTTGGTTCCCAGAGCGAGGTCTTTGGCTTGCATAGTGAGAATACCTTACCATGTTTCATTCTTTGGGCGGAACCTCTCTTTGGCCATGGAGGGTGATTTTTGCTATAATAGTAAGAAACTATGACCAATCTCCTCATTCTCATTGCGCTTCTGCAGGTCTGCACTGTTGTGTTCATCGTGTACCTGGTGAGCAGACATAACCGGCTGCTCTTTCCGGTGCCCAAGGGGAAGAATACGTACGAGGCACGCAATGCGATGATCGGAATTCTCGTGCTCAAGATCCGGGGATACCTCACGAGTGTGCAGTGGTTTGCAGAACTTCTACAGGGACATTCCGGTGGTGAGCTCACGGAGGAACAGAGCCAGCTTGTTGCACAGCTTGCCGAGTCCTGCCAAAAGGCCAGTAAGAGCCTGGAGTGCATCATCAAGAGCATGAAAGGGACAGCGAAGATTGCCGACCTTCAGCTTTTTGAGATTTCTGAGGAGGAAGTGGAGAATTTCCGGAAACGGCACGAGTCGGGGAAGTGACAGAGAGGCGTCACTGTCACACGGTGAAGGATACTCATCTCGCTTCCAGAAGGAGCTTCAGTACTGCCGCTGCTGTGTGCATGCGGTCTTCTGCGAGGTCTAAAATGCGACTCTGGGGGCCATCGACGACGTCTTTGTGCACTTCCTGCCCCGTGTGGGCCGGCATGCAGTGCAGGAACACGGCTTTGGGGTCTGCTCTTCCCATGAGCTCCGGTGTGATCTGGTACCCTGCGAATGCACGGAGAAGTTTTGCTTCTTCCGCTTCGTCCCCCATGGAGACGAAGGTGTCAGTGTACACGGCAAGGGCACCGTCCACTGCTGCTTCTGGCTTTGTTGTGAATTCCAGAGACACATGACTGTCAGTTGCATATCTCCTTGCCAACTCCCATTCATCGGCTGGGATTCTGTACTTTTCCGGTCCTGCGTGTACGAAATTCATTCCTGTCATGGCGCATGCCTGGCTCAGGGAGGTGGCGACGTTGTTTCCATCACCAATGTACGCGACTCTCCGGTTCGCCGGTGCAATGTCATGGAATTCTCTGTCTATGGTCGTGACATCCGCAAGAGCCTGCAGGGGATGATGTCTGTTGCAGAGAGCATTCACAACAGATGCGCGCCTCGATGCCTGCACAATCCTCTGGATGGTGTCGTGCTCAAATACACGGGCAATGATGAAATGGTAGTATCTCTCGAGTGCCCCGATGACATGCTCCAGCGATTCGCGTTCTTGACCGTCACTCCGCTTCAGGAGGTTGCCTGCCTCTTCGAATTTTGAAAAACCTCCGTGTCTGGCAATGGCTGTCTGGAGGGAAGAGGTAGTGCGCAGCGAGGGTTTTTCAAACAGGAGAATGGCGTTCTTGTCCTGCAGAAACCTGCTCTCTGGTGGCCTGTCCTGATCCCAGAGAAGTTTCGATGCATGGGCTTCCGTCACAATCCTTCTGGCTTCATCAGGAGAGAGATCGTGCATGCTTGTGAGATGCCGGCGAGCCATTGTGAGAGTGGTGACAGGACGAAGGAGGGGGCATTATTCCCGGTACCCGAGAGGCTGTCTAGGGGATAGTGGTGCATTTGCTGAGGAAAGGGCCTTCGAGGATTTCCTGAGGAATATTGTAGGAGAAAGGTGATTTCATGCTATACTGACGCCGTAAGCTTAGTTTTGAAAGAGGTAGGAATACTTCTCCAAAGTTATGATTACATTTCTACTTTTTTTCATCCTTTTTTATGGATACAGGTTCTATCAAGAAACTATTGAATGGTTTCGGCTTCATCTCTCGTGACGGAGGCGAAGATCTCTTTTTCCACACAACAGACCTTGTTGATGTGTCTTTCAACTCTCTCCATGAGGGAGATACGGTGCAGTTCGAGGTCGGGCAGGGCAAAAAAGGCCCAAAGGCTGATAAGGTTTCCAGAGTGTAATTCTCTTTGACCTTTAAGAACACGCGGGCATTTGTACCGCGTGTTTTTTCAAGCAGTATTTTCTATCTTCCGAAGAGCAGGTTGTAGACCAATGATGTGACGGGATCAAATTGGGGGCCGTAGACAAACATTGCTCCAAGTGCGCCGGTGAGGGAGAGCCCAAGGAAACCGAGAACTGCCAATACAGGTGCAACAGGTGTTCCAAGAACTTTGGCGGCAAGTGGTTCTCCAAGGCGAGCTTTTCCCAGGATTCTCTGAAGCAAGGGTGGATGTGTGGTCGTTTGTTGCAACCAGAGGATCAGATAACTTACGGCAAGGACGGCATAGATCCATGTGGTTGCATTCGCAGCGATGGCATGTGCCTCAAGTATGTCATGCAATGTGCGGTCACCGAAGAGTTGCTCAGCTCTTTTGCCGGTCGAAAGGCTCACAAAGGCTCCTATGGTCCCTGCAATCACCAGCACGGCGCGCACCTGTACCCAGTGCTCGTTTTTTGTGAAACGCCTGATGACTTCCAGGAAGCTATACAGTGTGAGGAGCGCGATCGGGAAGTGAACGAAGAGAGGGTGTAAGTCCATGGGGGTATTCTGCCCTCTGCTTGAAGCAAGAAAGGCATCTTCAAGAGCGGATTACTGGATGTTCGTATGACTCTGATGGGCGTGCCCAGGAGTATTTGTCTGTGATTCTGTGGAAAAGCACTGTATTTTCAGTAAGCTTATTCCGTGCACAAAGCTTGGGTTCTCTTTCTGGTTTTGTTTCTCTTTGGATGTGCTCCTCAGGACGCGCAACTGTTGCGTGAGATCGGAAAGGTGGAGATTCCCGGCAGAGAAGCATCCGGGCTTACCTGGCATACCGGACGAGAGACATTCTTCATCGTGACGGATGAAGGGCGGGTGCTGGAAGTTAGCAGGGGTGGAACAGTTGTGCACGATCAGGAATTCCCCGGTTTGAATTTTGAAGGGATTACGTTCAATCCTCAGAGTGGGATGCTCTATGCGGCCATCGAAGGGAGGGACCGGATCGTCGAAATCGATCCGGATTCTCTCGCGGTTCTCCGAGAGTTTGCCGTGAGCCGGAAACTTGATGGCTCTAAGGTCATCACGGGGGGGAAGGAGGGATTTGAGGGCATTGAATTTGTTCCAGATGCATCGCATCCGGACGGAGGCACGTTCTTCGTGGTGAATCAGGCAACGGGCGAAGGGACGAAGAGAGAACCATCGGCTATTCTCGAAGTCGATCTCCCCCTGCATTTCACTCTGCCTCCGGATGGAAAGAAATTGCTCAAAGGTGAAATATTGCGCGGCTTTGTCTCCCCGTTCCTTGGGCTCTCGGGCATTCATTTCGACTCTCGTTCCGGCCACCTCTTCGCGATCAGCGATACCGAGGATCGTCTCCTTGAGGCAACGCTCGACGGGGATATCGTCCGCACTTCCGTCCTACCGGGGCAGAATCAGGAAGGAGTGGCGATGGTCGACGGCGATTTTTTCATCGTGCAGGATGAACCGGCGACCATCACCTTCCTCATCTGTCGGTTTGGAGAATGAGAGTACAAAACGTCAGTTTCTGTGTGGCTTTATTGTGAATGACTTCAATGCCCGGCAGTAAGCGGCTTACGGCAGATGTAGAGGATTTCCTTGGTTGTGAGTGCGCAGCATTTCACAATGCGGGGATTCAATGTCTGTGCAAAGCGGTTTAGCTCCAAGACAAATCCCGCCCCCCTCAGCCTGTCGGTAAAGTCCCTGCCGTAGAGGCGGACGTGATCACACTGACCGAAGTGCTTCTCGCGCTCCTGAGGGGAGACGATGGAGAAATCCTCGTACGTTTCCATCCGCGAATGATCGACAGGACCCTGGATTATGGCCCAACCACCCGGCTTCATGACGCGGAAAATCTCCCGCATTGCCTCCCGATCATCAGGAATGTGCTCCAGGACATGGGAACAGAGCACGCAATCGTAGCTGTCCCCCGGAATCTGGAGGTTCGTCAGATCCATCTTCAACATTGCAATCGGAGACGATAGATCGACACTCTGATAGTGGAGATTCTTCAGTTTGCAGAATGTGTCCTGCATGTACTTCTGCGGCGCGACTTCGAGCACGCTTAGCCGCGCGGAGAAGAAATCGGTGCACTGCTCCAGATACAGCCACAAGAGCCGGTGGCGTTCCAGGGATCTGCAGGAGGGGCACATGGAATTTGGCCGGGGGTGTATTCCGAAGGTGAGAAACGTGTTGGCGGTGCACATGCAAATAGGGCAACGGAGAGCTTGTCGAGGACGGAGCAAGCTGGAGAGACTCTTGAACAGGGATGGGAAGTGCATAGACGTGTACCAGCATTGCTGATTCTAATCAAATATCCAAGTGGCTGGAGCGGGTTACTGGCCTGCCGGCCGAAGTCCGAAGGCGAAGGCTGGAAACTATTACAACTATAGTGGGTGCTTCTTGGGGTTTGTGTCCGTAAACCGTTTATGGAAACAGCAGGAATTTCAGACCAACAAGCGCGAGGAAGATAGCGATGACTTGCCGGAAGGCTTTTTCAGGAAGTTGCCCAACGATCTTTTTTGCACACCATGCACCGGCAAAGGAAAGCGGTAGAAACAGGATCATGCCATACCAGAGTTCCCTTGGCAGATTCACATTACCGATTCCGTAAGTGAGCAGACGAATGGAATCCGTCATCAATGCAATGGTGCCGGCAGTAAAAATGTAGACGTGCTTGGGAAGATCGAATGCGGCAAGAAATGCTCCTCTCACGGCTCCGCCGACTCCAAAGATCCCCGCCATCAATCCTGAAAGCGCCCCGCCTGTTATGGCAGTCATATTCCTCTTCGGTAACTTCCATGAGGAGTGGAAGAGGAGAAAAATTGTATAAGCGATGAGCGCGGCACCGAGGATTCTCAGAAGGATAGTTGATTCTGTCGTCAGTGTGAGACGAGCTCCGGCATATGCAGCAAGAACGCTTGGAATACCAAAAAGAAGTATGAGATTCCATGTTGCCCCTTTGCGAAACAGAATTATTTTCCAAATGTCGCCAACCCAGTGAACGATGCCAACAAGTAGTAGTGTCTGCGGCAGTGGATACCAGAAGAGCAGGACAGGGATCATGATAGTTGATGTGCCGAAACCCGTCATGGTTCCGACTGCGGAGGCGACCAATGTCAAAGCGGCAATTGCGGGAATTTCAACGGGCATATCAAAGTTAGTCTATAGCTTTTATTGTCTCAGAAGAATTGCCAGTTGTATTTCCGCTTACGCGTACAAAATAAAATGGCTTAAATAAGCCACTTTGTGGCTGGAGCGGGTTACTGGCCTGCCGGCCGAAGCCCGAAGGCGAAGACTGGAAACTATGACAACCGTGATGTGTCGCTAGGAGTTTGTGTCCGTTGGAAAGTATCTGCGTCTGAGATACAAGGAAACGTTTACGAGGCCGATGAGGACGGGGACTTCCACGAGTGGGCCGACTACCGCAGCAAGAGCGGCTCCTGAGTTGATTCCGAACACCGCAACGGCAACTGCGATGGCAAGCTCGAAGTTATTGCTCGCAGCCGTGAAGGACAGAGTGGCAGTCTGCGGATAAGGAGCACCGAGACGGCGGCTCATCCAGAAGGACAGGAAAAACATAATGAGGAAATAGGCAAGGAGAGGGATAGCAATACGGACGACATCAAATGGAATGGTGACGATATTCTTTCCCTGGAGCGAGAACATCACGATGATCGTGAAAAGGAGGGCGATCAAAGTCAGAGGGGAGATACGAGGGATAAAGCGTTGTTCATACCAGTCGCGTCCTCGCGTTCGTACAAGGAGGAATCGAGTAGTCATTCCTCCGAGGAATGGAATGCCGAGGTAGATTGCCACGCTCTGAGCGATGGAGCTGATGGTGATGCGGGAGAGATCAACAGCCCCGAACTCGATGCCGAAGAGGGACGGGAGAATTTTGATGAACAGATAGGCATAAACCGAGTAGAGCAAGACTTGGAATATCGAATTCAGAGCGACAAGTCCTGCCGCATACTCCCTGTCTCCATCAGCAAGGTCGTTCCAGACAATCACCATGGCGATGCAGCGGGCAAGTCCGATGAGAATGAGTCCTACGGCATACTCCGGACGATCCGACAGGAAGAGTAGGGCAAGGAAGAACATGAGTATCGGACCGATAATCCAGTTCTGTACAAGCGAGAGTCCGAGCACCTTGCCATTCCTGAACACGCGTCCCAGCTCTTCGTAGTGCACCTTCGCAAGCGGAGGATACATCATGACGATGAGCCCGACGGCAATGGGGATAGAGGTAGTGCCAACAGAGAGATGCGTGATTCCTGCAACGAACGATGGGGCGATGTTCCCGAGCGCAATGCCGAGTGCCATTGCGAGGAATATCCAGAGAGTCAGATACCTGTCGAGAAAAGAAAGGCGGCTGAGGGTGGACGTGTGGGCAGAAGCGGACATAGGCGTATTCAGTCTGGAAACGATCAATCCGAAGTGTAGTAGGCTCAGGGGGCCTCTGTCGATAGGAGGACAGAGTTGTCTATTTTATCACCATTCCATTGAAGAATGGTGTGCTGAAGGCAAGATGTTGAGTGGAGCGGGTAACCCTCCTTCGCTCCTTCGGAGCTTCGGACGGGTTGCCGTCCAAGCCTTTCGCATGCGTCGTCTTCGGCAGGCTCAGACTCCTTGCTCAAGAGCTTGGAGCGGGTAACCCTCCTTCGCTCCTTCGGAGCTTCGGACGGGTTGCCGTCCAAGCCTTTCGCATGCGTCGTCTTCGGCAGGCTCAGACTCCTTGCTCAAGAGCTTGGAGCGGGTAACCCTCCTTCGCTCCTTCGGAGCTTCGGACGGGTTGCCGTCCAAGCCTTTCGCATGCGTCGTCTTCGGCAGGCTCAGACTCCTTGCTCAAGAGCTTGGAGCGGGTAACCCTCCTTCGCTCCTTCGGAGCTTCGGACGGGTTGCCGTCCAAGCCTTTCGCATGCGTCGTCTTCGGCAGGCTCAGACTCCTTGCTCAAGAGCTTGGAGCGGGTAACGGGGATCGAACCCGTATCCTCAGCTTGGAAGGCTGATGCACTACCGTTGTGCTATACCCGCTGGTGAGAAAGGATGATGTGAATGGGAGGGGGGAAGGCTGACTTGCCCGGCCGTAGCCCGAGCTTCGCGAGGGCGAAGGCGGGTGCTCTAGCCGTTGCCTGCCCTGAGCGACCCCGCGAAGCGGGGGAGTCGAAGGGTGCTATACCCGCTTTTGGGAGATGGAGGTGGAGCTTTGGGATCCGGAGAAAGAACAAGCGGGATAAGAATACAAAGAAAGACTGCTTCCGTGAAGAAGTTCCGGAGAAACCGAAGAAGATGTTCCCCGAAGAATGGTTTTGCCGCAAGAGCTCATCTGCGTACAATGCCGTAAAAGGAGCTTTTTTGCTTTCCCTCCGTGTCATTCTATCCGATGAAGAACACCCACATCACCGTTTCAGTCGTTGTGCCTGTTTTTCAGAATAGGGAAGGGGTGAAGGCGCTGCTCCGGGACCTGCGAGCCCAGACGTTTCCCCGGGAACAGATGGAGGTGATCGTTGTCGACAATGGCGGAAATGGTGATCTTGCTGAGTTTGCAGATCCTGCGCACGGGGTTTTCGTTCTCCGTGAGAGTGCGGCAGGTCCCTATGCCTGCAGGAACACCGGCATTCGTCATGCGCGCGGGGTAGTAATTGCGCTCACCGATTCCGATTGCCGTCTGGCTCCAAACTGGCTTGCTGCTGGTGTGCGCCAAGTTCTCTCCCTGCAGGGTGGTGTTGTTGCGGGGAGGATTGTCGTGACCACCTCTGCGAAACCCACTGCTGTGGAACTGTATGAGCAGGCAACGGTGTTTAGGCAGGAGGATATTGTTTCGAAGAGGCAGTATGCACTTACGGGGAATATGTTCGTGCCGAGGGCGTTTTTTGACAGAGTGGGTCTGTTCAATGCATCTCTGCTCTCCGGCGGTGATTATGAGTGGGGGGACCGTGCGTCCCGCAGGGGGGTTTCTTTTTCCTTCGGGCCTGATGCTGTGGTGTACCACAGGGCAAAGGCCTCATTTGTACCGTTCTTCCGCCGCATGTCACGTGTTGTGGACGGGCTTGTTTCGGTAGAGAAAAGACGACAGGGAACGTTTTTTGCTCTGCTTCTTTCATTACTGAAAGACTATTCCTATAATTTCTCGAATCTCCGTGTCATTCTCATGAGTGGGCGCCTGGAAGGCATTTCGCAGAGAGTAAGAGCGCTGTGGGTCTGGTGCATTTTGCAGGGAGTCTGTGTCCTGCAGGTTCTTCGGTCATGCAGCACAGAGGAACGCTGCCGGTAGGAATGAGAGGTCTGTGCCCTCTGTCATTGGTACCGTGCAACCAGGCACATGTACTCACCCAAAGGGGTCTTTTCACCCCACACCAGAGACGCTTTTTTCGTTTCTATATCTTCCAATGTTCTTTGGTCGTCAGGATAGTTGGAGATGGCAAAATAGGGGTTTCTCTCAGGCCGTTTGGATGTGGAACGGAATCGGGCAAGTTTTCTGTCCTGGAAGAAGGTGCCTTGCCTCAGTCGGATTAGTTGAATGTAAGTCGGAGGGTTGATGCTTCGGAGATACACTCGGGTATTCGACTGGGCATTCTCTTGCGACACAAGAATGGCATGCGGCATGCACACTTCCCAGTAATCTCCAGTGAAATGTTTCTTATTTGTCATCCCCAGGAGCGGGTTAATGTAGATGTAGGAGTACTTGCCCCACGAGGCGTACGAGAGGAGAGATACAATAACGATGAGGGTGGAGAGCCAGTATTTTGTTGTTTTCCTGAGCGATCCGAGGCCAAGTGCTGCGGCAGAAAACAGTATTGGGTAGAGGAAGAGTATATGTCTCTCCTCGTTGTAGAGATTCGGTGAAATCACGATCACAGCAAGGAAACTGAGCAGCGTGACGATCCACATCCATAGATGCAAAGAGATATGCCATGTGCCGGCAGAGGTGGGGATGGCGAGGAGACTTCCTTCTTTCCTGTGGTGGATGAAAGGAAGGATGATGCCAAGCAGTGCCAGTGCTGTAACGGCGGGATGTGCTATGACAATGATCCATGCCAGTGCATACCAACGGGGGATCGCTTCAGGGGTGAACTGCATGCCAAACACTCTCGTCGATAGTCCTCTTGGGTGGTGCGAGTAGAAGGAGAGAGTTTTCTCCATGGAGCCGAAGAATCCCTCTGACCAGACGGAGGGAAGGAGGAGGCTGATGGTGAGTATGCCGCTGATGATTGGAATGATGGCCAACAGCAGTCTCTTCCTCTTTCCCATGTCTCTCCGGAGCAGAGAAACAAGTATGCATGCAGCGGAAGTCATAACAAAATGCAGGAGGAGCGGTGTTCTCATGAGGTACGGCACAACCGATACCATGCCGAGCAGGACGAGTGAGGAAAGCCATCGCGTCGAGATTATTTCCTGGCGGTCGAAGCAGAACCGGAACAGTTGCCACTGTATCAGCGTGATGATGAGGTAGGCGCTCGCAGCCGGAAAATCCTTCACATTCACGAGGGCGTGTCCTCCGAAGCGGATAACCCCAAAGACACAGCAGGTCGCGAGGAGCGCGGTAGCCAGGGATATGCCATTTTTTCGGAGCAGAACGAAATGCAGGAAGAGGGTGGTGGGGAAGAGGGCAAACACGAGTGCGTGGCGCACCCAATAAGGATCCTGGAGAGGGTAGAAGATGTATTCGGTTGCAATCCCAAGGAAGAGTTCTGTGAGAGGGCCGTACAGCTTCAACGTTGCTATTTGTTCTTCTGGGTACAAATGGAAGAGCGATAGCACGTATTTGCTGTACATATGCTGCCATACGTCATCCCATCCGAAGGCTGCACTGTATGTCATCAGTGCACCCCCAATGGCGAAACCGCCGAGAAACACCAGTACGATGCTCAGCCAAAGGGGAAAATTCCGTGGTTTTCCCGCTCGAATTTCTGTCACTGTGGCCTCCGATGGTATGGTAGGTGAGGGTTGTGGCACCACCGGCGCATCCTAACATGTGTTCTCTTTGCTGTGCAGTGTTTGTTCACTGGGCGTTCCGTTTGAGAATCGCAAGGATGCGTTTCTCGCTGGGTGTAGTCCAGGGGTGGCAGGAGAGCAGGCGTTTGATGAGCAGTGGCATCCCTCCGATCATCCCTCTGTCAGCGATGACCTGTTTTCCATACTCTGAGCATGTTGGTTGGTGCCGGCAGAAACCGTAGGGATACATGCTTTTGAGTTGCCCATGGTCGGGTGAGAGTGTGGCTTGGTACAGCCCGATGAGATACATAATGCTCTTGCGTGGGATCAGCCGGATGTGTCGAAGCACGTTGCGCATGACAGGGAGGAACTGTAGGCTCAGTGTACCCTTTCTGTTCTGCCCATGCTCACTGCAAACGACATTCTCATCGGCTTAGAGATTGCCGTCGCAATCATGTTCATTGTCGTTCTCTACCATGCACTTTTCATTGCTGTAGATGTCCGCAAGATTGTCCGGCGTATCGAAAATATCACGGGGCAGCTGGAGGATGTGTTTATGAAGCCTATTTCCATCGCGGAACATCTCATGGAGTACGCGATAGATCTCTTTGAGGAGAAAACTACGGAATCCAAGAAGCAGAAAAAGAAGAAAGTGGCATCCAAGAAGGGTGCGAAGAAAACCGCTGAAACGTAATCTCTATGGCTTCAAAAAACTCCAGTACCGACAGGCAGCTCCAACGTTCCATTGAACATCTGGAGCACACTATCCGGGAATTGCCAGAGCAGTATGCTGCCGTCTTTCATCCCGGGAAAAACCTCCTCTTACACTTTCTGCGGGGTATCGTGTACGGTCTTGGGATGATTACAGCCGTGGCGCTTGTCATTCCGCTTGCGATTCTGCTCGTTCAGCAGGTGCAATGGGTCCCTCTCTTCGGAAATTTCCTGAGCGAAGTTGTGTTCCGCATGGAGGAGGTGCGCTCGCTCAAATGACCGTTTGCTTATCCACGAAGATCTTCACGTAGAGGCGCTTGAGCATTTCATGCGATGCCTCCAGGAGTTCAGCAAGTAGCGCGTTGAGCCTGCGAATACGTGCGTAGAGGCGATTGATCTGGAAAGCCGTTCCCGGCTTGGTCGCGCGGCGTGCCGCATACCTCACCTGTTTCTGCAGTTTCTTCACTTCTTTCTCAATATGTGTCCTGAGGTGTTTCTGCATTACTGGAGTATCAGGCAGGTTTGCAATGGCCAGCTCGCGCAGGGAGATTTCCTGTTCATCGTCCCCCTGTTTTGCTCCTGCTGCCCCTGAACCGCCCATGTCGCCGGAACGGTCTTCACCAATAGTCTCGCTCACCCGGTCAAGCAGCACGAGTGTCTCGAGGAGGCCCTCGAGTTTTTTTGGCTGCGAAACAATCAGCGTTGGCGATACCTCGACTGATGTTTCGTTCTGTTTGCCTGCTTCTGGGGAAGCATGAGAAGGCATTCTGCGTATATTTTCTCTTTTTTTGGCCAAAAAGTCAATCTGAGTCGACATTCTGAGACATGCTAGGCTAGGGAACATTCCCTCTCTTCTATGAGCGAAAGAACCATCTTCCACCCTTCGATTTTCTCAGGGTGTTCTCTGCTATTATTCCATCCTCCACTACTCAGCTATGTCTGAAAGAACTGTCTTCCACCCTTCGATTTCACTCAGGGTGTCCTCTGCTATGATCGCATTCCCCATTGTTACTCTATGACTGAAAGAACCATCTTCCACAGAATTCTGGATGGGGAGATCCCGGCAGAGAAAGTATACGAGGATGATGAAGTGCTCGTGTTCAAAGATATTCACCCAAAGGCGCCGACGCATCTTCTCTTCATCCCCAAGAAGGAATTTGTCCCCTCCATTGCAGACCTAACCGAGGAGACGCTCCATGTGCCTGCGATGCTCATCTACAAAGCCAAGCAGCTTGCGGATAGGCACGGGATAGACGGGTATCAGCTCAGGTTCCATGTCGGGCACAGCGGGGGACAGGAGGTGTTTTACCTGCACCTGCATTTTTTGAGCCAGCAGAGTCTGGAGGAGGAGGAGAGTTAGATCAGAGACTGCAGCCGTTCCACACTCAGTTCATTAAAGTTTGTTATGACAAAATCTGCCTGCGAGAGGTCCTGCGGTGTACCGTCGGGGAAATCGACGCCAATGCATTGCATGCCTGCAGTTTTCGCTGCGAGAATGCCGTTCGTTGCATCTTCAATGGCGATGCAAGTTTCCGGCCTCACTCCAAGTTTCTTGGCTGTGAGCAGGTAGATAGCAGGTTTCGGTTTCCCCTCATGCTCTCCAATGTCTTCTGCAGTGACGATGGCTCGAAAATACCCAATGATACCCTGATTCTTCAGGATGTGCCTTACCCATTCCCCCGGTGCTGATGAAGCTACAGCAAGGGGTATGGTTGCCTTCTGCAGTTTTCCTAGAAGAACTGTCATTCCCTCGATCAGAGAGCACTGTTCGTACACGCGACGTGCAATGTCTCTGTACTTTTCCAAGTATTTCTCAAGAGAAATAGCTATCTTGTATTCTTTTTTGAAGAGTTCATAGGAGCCAGCCATCGTCATCCCGACGATCTTGTGATGATCGGCTTCGTTCCAGTGAGGGATCACAGAGTTGAAGAACTTCTTTTCTTCTCTGCGCCAGTATTTTTCACTGTCGACAATGACTCCGTCGAAATCGAAGATAATGGCATCCATCGCAGGCTTGGTTAGGCCGAGAAGCCAGCTGCTTTCGCTGTTTTCTCGTCCTTGAAGTACAGGCGGTTCTCTTCCTTGATCTTCTTTCCCTGTGCGCTGTTCAATGGATAGTACTTCTTGCCCGACTTGGAGGCGACGAACTCAGCATCTTTCACTGAGGGCACCTCTTCCTCACTGAAGAGCGTCTGTGGTTCACTTTTGCCCTCCGGTGCTTTTTCCTTTCCTTGCTTTGTGGCCTTCTTCTTCGTGCTCTTCTTTTCCTCCACCTCCTCTTCCTTCACTTTCTCTTTTTCAATTTTCTTTTCCTTTCCTTCCTTACCGGCTTCTTTCTCTGTTTTTCTCTTCGCTTCTTCCTCTGCCTGTTCCCTCTTGATGCGTTCGAGAGTCTCCTTATCAATCGGTTTGATAGCCTTAATGGAGAGGCCGATGCGCCGTTCATCAATATCGATGTTAATCACCTGTGCATCGACTTTCTGGCCGATGGTCAGCACCTCGGAAGGATCGGTCACTTTGTGATGTGCGAGTTCCGTGAGATGGACCAGGCCGTTGATGTCTTTCTCCAGTTTCAGGAACGCTCCGTAGTCTGCGAAACGCACGACAGTGCCCTGTACCCTCTTGCCGACAGGGTAGCGTTCTGCGATTTCTTCCCATGGGTCGCGTGTGAGCTGCTTGATACTGAGAGAGAGCTTATCGCTGTCTATGCCGATAATCTTCACCTGTACCTTGTCGCCCACTTCAGCGTATTCGGACGGATTCTTCACATGTCCCCAGGCAATTTCGGAAATGTGCACCAGGCCTTCAAGCCCCTCGAATGCAACGAAGAGCCCAAACTTCACCACACCGGTGACAATGCCCTCCTTTATTTCGCCGACCTTGAGCGATTCGAGTGCTTTGGAGCGCTCCTCTGCGAGTGCTTCGCGCTCGGAAACCACGATCTTTCCTGCTTCTTCATCCATCGTGATGATTTTTACGGTGAACGTGTGGCCAATGTATTTCGCGAGCCGCTGCATGATTTCGCTGGTATCCGCGTTATTGACGCGGGGGTAGTGCATGGGTGCGAGCTGACTGACGGGCAGGAACGTGCGGATGCCATCAATGTTTGCAAGGAGTCCTCCTTTGTTAGCCTCCTGTGCAATGAATGACATTGTTTTGCTGTTTTCGATAATCTCATGGAAGCGTTCCCATGCTTTCTGCTGGCTGGCCATCCGCAGGCTCAGGACATACATTCCTTCATTGTTCTCCTCTTCCAGTACCATGGCAGAAACAGTGTCGCCGATGTTGAGCTCCCGGAAAGTGTTGAATGAGTCCCGGAGCTCTCTTCCCGAAATAATGCCGGTGACGGTGCCGCCAATGTCCAGGAGTAATTTGTTCTTTCCGCGGAACACCACAGTGCCTTCTATGAGCTGCCCCGGACGGACACGCACGATAGGTGGTGCTTCCTTGAGCAGTTTTTCCATGACGGAGTTCTTTTTTGCGTTGGTTGTACTCATACAGAAAGAGTGGTGCAAGCGGGAGGAAATAAGCGAGGTGGGCCAAGCAGTCCTTGCACGAGCAACTTGCTCAGTCCTGCAGTACTTTCTCAGAGAGGGTGGTGATCTGTCAAGGAATCAAGAGAGAATAGATAAGAGGAAAGAGGAATGAGGGAAGCATCAAAATCCTAAGATTTTTAAGAACCCAAGGAAACAAACCCTCTTATTCTCTTTCCTCTTATCTATTCTCGCTACCACACCAGCGGTGCTGTGTTGATGGATCCGCCAAGCTTCTGCTCCTGGCTTGTGTGCGGGTTGTAGTACTGGTAGTACAGCTCGATGAGTTCACTCGTTGTCAGGCGGCGCGTGATGAGTCCGACGTTGTTCAGTCCAGATTCTACGAGATTCATGCGATCTTTGAGTTTGTTGTGCTTCTCTACGAAGAGGCGATAGCGCTGCACAGCTTTTGCTTCTGTGTCATCCAGCCCCATCCACTCAAAAAACTTTGCGAGTGAAGATTTTGTTTCCTGTGAATCGTCCAGCGGGATCACAACGAAGAAGGATTTTGTCATGATGTCTGCGACCTCACAGATTTTCTCAATGAAGTTGGCGTATGCGATTGTCTGGTTGCGCAGCAGATCATTCTCCTGTTTGCGGGCTATTTCCCGTATCTGGATGATGTAGGGATCTATGTTCACTTTCCGTGATCGCACGCATACCTGCAGAGGGAAAGTCAGTGTATTGATGAATGCCTGATACCCGGCAATGATGCCCTGCTGTTCGGTTTCACTCTTCAGGTTAAAGTTCAGAGCTTCGACGGAGAGGATGGCACGCAGGCCTCCGTTTTTCAGGATGACCGTATCATTGCGGATCTCAGCAATGGGGAGGAAGCGTTGTGCTGCGGCTTTGGGATTTCCCTTCCGCTGCCGTACGGTGTCTGGTGCTTCACTGCCTGTGGCGTCTTGCTTCTTCTTAGGCATTGTTCTTTGTGGGGGTAGATTGCTCTGTTACGTTTCCGACCGTTATGAATTCCTCCTCTTCTTCCTCTTCCTCTACGGGGGTCTGCTGCCTGGGAGTCGTCTTTCCTGCCACAGGGCCGATGTCGAGCACACTGCTCAGCTTATGGATTTCGTCATACTCCTCCTGTGTGTGTGAGAAACTGCTTTTCTCCTTCACATTCCTTGGTACATATTCTTTTGGTTTCATACTCAGGCCTTTGCGCGGTTGCCAGTAGCGCGCGGCTGGTTTCTCCGATTTTTCTGCCATGAGAAGCAGGAATCGGAAGAGGCTTATGCCGCCGATTCTCAGGAAGGCAAATGCCACCATGATGAGGAGTGGTACCCACGAAAGTATTCCTGTGATGAGCGATAGCTTTCCTGCCTGCTTCACGAGGGCGTAGATGACGTAACTTACACCCCCTCCGGCGAGCGTAAGGAAGATCTGACGTAGCGTGACCGGTCCGATAATGCGGTCCTCCACGTAGACGTTCTGCGGAATTTTGATGGGGTCGAGCGCCATGGGGTGCAGGAATCTAGTAATTATACCACAAAAGAGCCCTTGTTCCAAGTTTGCATCTGAGGGAGAGAGGAGCGAGGGTTGAGGGTCTTTTTACCCTTCTCTTTCTTCTATTTTTCCATCATGAGGTTTTCTCAGAAGCAGCAGCCTGCTTACTTTCCAGCACAGTCTCTTCCTTTGGTGCGGGTTTGCCCGGGAGGAACTCCAGTTTGTCTTTTCCCTTCCTCACAATACGAATCGTATCGCCGGGCTGGAAAATCTCTTTGAGGATGTGCTCAGCTACTTCATCTTCCACGCGTTCCTGTATCACGCGGCGGACGGGCCGGGCTCCGTACTCCGGATCGAACCCCTCCTGTGCAAGGAAGAAGATAACATTCTGGTCTGTGTCCAGCGTGTAGCCCTGCTGTTTCAGACGTTCTTCGAAACGGGTGAGGTGCAGCTTCACGATCTTGCGGATGTGTTCCTGGTGGAGTGCGTTGAAGACAATGGTGTGGTCAATGCGGTTGAGGAACTCCGGTCGCAGATTGTCCTTGAGTTCCTGGATGACTTCTGCGCATTTTTCCTCGTAGGCGTGATCGTCTTTCCCGGATTCGTTCTCGAGCTGGAATCCTATCTTCCCTGCCTGCTTTGTGAGTTTTGCTGCACCGATATTGCTCGTCATGACGATAATCGTATTCGTGAAGTCCACCTTCTTTCCCTGGCCATCTGTGAGTACGCCGTCTTCCAGAATTTGCAGGAGAATGTTGAAGAATTCCGGATGCGCCTTCTCGACTTCGTCGAAGAGAACAACAGAGTAGGGTTTGCGACGCACCGCTTCCGTAAGTTGCCCGCCCTCCTCATATCCCACGTATCCTGCCGTTGTTCCTATGAGGCGAGAGACGTTGTGGCGCTCCATGAACTCAGACATATCGATCTTGATGAGGGCATCTTCACGGTTGAATACTTCCTCTGCGATTGTGCGCACGAGTTCAGTTTTTCCCACGCCGGTCGGGCCGAGGAAGAGGAAAGAGCCAATGGGCCTGCGCTGATCACCAATGCCAACGCGTGAGCGGCGAATGGCGCGAGCCACCTTTCGTATTGCCTCGTCCTGTCCCACCACGCGCTTGCGGAGAACCATCTCGAGGTTCTGGAGCCGTTTCTTCTCAGTTTTTAGGAGTCTGGTTACGGGGATCCCGGTCATTCTCCCAACGGTGTGTGCAATGTCGTCTTCGGTGATCTGGAGGGGGGTACGCCGGTCACCGTCCTGCATGGAACGGAGATGGTCGAGCTCCTCCTGCAGGCTCTGCTGTTCCTGCTTGAGCTTGAGTGCCACGTGGTATTTCTGCTCCTTCACCGCATCCTGCTGTTTCTCTATGAGTTTCTCAAGCTTGTCTTCTGTCTTTTTGATCTCCGGTGACTGGTCAGGGTTGAGGAGGCTTTTCCCTGCGGCTGTTTCGTCGAGGACATCGATGGCTTTGTCTGGCAGGTAGCGGTCTGTGAGGTATCTTTTGCTCAGATGCACGGCCGCTTCCAGTGCCCCCTCTGTGATGGAGATGTTATGGAATTCCTCAAATCCTGACCGAATGCCACTCAGTATTTTTATGGAATCTCCGACACTCGGTTCTTCTATGAGGATGGATTGGAAGCGTCGTTCCAGTGCCCGGTCCTTCTCGATGGTTTTGTACTCGTCGGTTGTGGTTGCTCCAATGACTTGGAGAGATCCGCGGCTGAGTGCGGGCTTGAGAATATTTGCCGCATCGAGTGATCCTTCTGCAGAACCGGCTCCGACGACGGTGTGCATTTCATCGATGAAGAGGATGATTTCGTTCTCGCATAGCACTGCTTCTTTGATGATGTCATCGAACCGCTGTTCGAACTCACCTCGGTACTTTGTTCCTGCGACGAGAGAGCCCATGTTCAGAATGAGTACCCGCTTGTTCCTGAGAGAGCTTGGGACTTTGCCCTGGGCAATACGCTGTGCCAGCCCCTCGACCATGGCAGTTTTTCCCACACCAGGCTCACCGATGAGTACCGGGTTGTTTTTTGTTTTGCGGTTCAGGATGTGAATGATGCGCTCAATCTCTTCGTCGCGCCCGATGATGGGGTCGGTTTTCCCTTCCTTCACTTTCTTGATGAGGTCATCTGTGAAGTAGTCGAGCACGGGTGTTTTACTCTTGCCGTCCGTCTTCCGGCGTTTCAGCTCTTCCGGTTCCATGCCCGGCATGGCGCCCTGCATGCCAACGATGGCACCCTGCAATCCCTGGAAGAAGGATTCGAGAGACTGCTCCATATTTTTACTCTGCTGCTTGAATTGGTTGATTTGGCCGAACATCTCCTCGACGTGCGATTTCAGGTCTTCCGGGTCCACCTGCATCTGCTCGAGCAGCATGGTTGCGGCATTCTTCTCAGTAGAGACGAGTGCATGGAGGAGATGTTCTGTTCCAACATTTGCATGACGGAATTTATGTGCTGTAATAACGCTCTGCTCGATGACATTGTGCAGGTAGGTGGAGAGTCCATGTTTGACATGTTTTCCCTCCACATCCTGGGATTTCATAGCTTTGAGCAGGATGCGCACGTTCTCGAGAGTAACCCCGGCACCCGTGAAAATGGAAAAACCCAGCGATTTTGGGATGCTGAGGAGCCCCAGGAGCAAGTGCTCTGATCCAATGTAACTACTCTTCATGTTCTTTGCTTCCTGTTCCGCAATCTGCAGAGCAAGTTTTGCATTGGGCGTGAAGCGATCAAAAGGGTGCATACGGAGAGGGGAACATTAGCACTCTACCATAGAGAGTGCTGATTCGTCGATGAGATCATACCAATTTATCACAACTCTCCTTTCCTGTGGAGTGACAGAAAGGAGAAAAACCGTGGAAGATACTATGTAAACTATAGATTACTTGTTGGGGTTAGGGTTAGGGCTAGGGTTAGGATGTTTGGTTTTGAGCGAAGAACTTTGAGCTTTCAGCAAATCACAAATTGCCAAAGTTACAAAGGCAAAACTCCAAGCATCTTTTCATTCCCTATCCCTAACCCTATCCCTAACCCTATCCCTAACCCAAATCCTCATTTCTCCATTTCGCGCACCCGCCAGTCCTCGAGGAAAATGGAGATGATGGTCGTTGTAGGAATGGCGAGCATAATGCCCAGCACAGGGTGGATGGTATCCGGAAAGCTGATGCCTACCATCATTGCGAAGAGGATGGCAACGGGGGAGAGGCCGACAGCCCTCCGCATAATCAGAGGAACGAGGAGGTTGTTTTCACACCACTGAATAACGTAGTAGATGCCGACGAGAATGAGTCCCCAGATGAATCCCCCCTGTGTCAGTCCTATGAGCACTGCTGGTATGGCGGCTATGAACGGACCCACTGCAGGGATGAATTCACAGAAGCCCGCGAGTACTGCGAGCGTGAGTGCATATGGCATGCGCAGAATAAGGAGGGCTGTGAGTGTGAGGAGGAAAATACTGAAGCAGAGCACGAGCTGGCCCCGGGCCCATTGGGCGATTTTTCTGTGCACCGCTTCCGATTTCCCCGTGGCGTACAAGCGGTATCGGTGCGGGAAGAAGCTCAGGAACCATCGGATGAGTTTTTCTTTCTCCAACTGCATGAAGAAGGCGAGGACAAGTACGATGATCAAGCTCACAAAGAAATTCACGACTGAGCCTGCGAGCTGCACCACGAAGGTGACAGACTGATGCGCGGCAGAAGAGAGGTTCTGCCCAAGTTGCTGCAGCGCGTCAGTGAATTTCATGATGGAAAGGTCCTGCAATGTCGTTTGCACCAAGACTGTCAGTTCGTCGTTGACTGTTTCTGAGACGAGGGGCAGAGAGATTTCGGGGTGAGAGAGGAATGCGTTGATTTTCACGCTCATGAGCAATGCGATTTCCTGTATCTGTGATGCGATGATAGGAATGAAGGAGACGACGAGGAAGAAGAGCATGAACAGGGCGGCAAAGTATTGGAGGAGCACGGCAATCCCTCGCGGGATGCCGACTTTCTGCAGAGCCTCCACGCCGGGATCGATCACGGCTGCCACGAACATGGCCAGAAACAGGATGATGAGCTTGTCGCGGATCTGGATGACAAGCCACGCACCTGCAAAAATTGCCAGGATGAGGAACGCAGCTTTGACAACGCTCTTGCCAGAGATATGCACCACCAGTTCGTTGTGTGCTGCCTTTGGCAGCTTTGCGAGAGCAAGATGTGATCTCTCGCCAGATTTGCGTGCGCACTCGAGGATCTTCTGCGCTTTTTCGCCGATGATGCGCAGGGAGGTGAAATGAGCTTTTTCTTCCTTCTTCTTCGGTGGCATAGTCAAGGAGGGGGAGGAGATCTAGACACGGCGTCGTTTGTCGGTGAACATCATTGCTGCGATAATGGCTGCGCAAAGCCAGTGAAAGTTTAATTGGAAACGGCGCCGTGTCTAGTAGCCAAATGCGAGGGATCTCACGATGAAGTCCACAATGAACCAGGAGCAGGCGCACAGGATGAAGCCGATGAGGGCGACCCTGAGCCGCGTGAATCCCTCACTTCTGTCGCGCCCCATTGCTTTTGCAAGAGCAATTTGGTACCCCGAGATGATGATCATGATGAGGGCGAATGCGCCGGTGAGTCCGAAGACGAATTTAATGATGTGTGCGAGGAATGCAGGAACACAGGCGGCAGTCACCTTTCCCGAAGCGAAGTCACATCCGGGGATATTGGTGATAATGGAAGTCTGGGCTGCTGCTACTGCGGGTAGCAGGAGCGCAGGAAGGGCAGCGGAAATCGTATAGAGTACTCTCAGTCGCATAGGGCTCTATTGTGCGGGAAAAGCGTCTTCTCTTGGATACGGTTGCGGTGCTTTTGGCTCGCGTTTTACCGAAAAGTATGTTCTTCTATGTGTTGTTTTCCTCTTTTCTATGCGTTTTTCCTGGCAGGAGGTCCCCCGGCCCATTGTTGCGCTCGCGCCTATGGCGGGGGTGACGGATGCATCGTACCGCCAGCTCATCAAGCGCATGACGCCGGAAGCAGTCGTGTACACGGAGTTTCTGAGTACCGATGCCATTCATTACGGAGCAAAGAAAACCATGGGCATGCTGCATTTCGATCCGGTGCTTGAGAGGCCATTCATTGTCCAGATCTTCGGCAAAGAGCCCGCGCACTTCCTCTCTGCTGCCAAAGTCATTGAGGAACTTGGTGCTGATGGCATAGACATCAACATGGGGTGCCCTGCGGCAAGGGTGACATCTTCCTGCCATGGCTCAGCGCTCATGCGCAATCCGGAACTCGCCTGTGCACTCGTCGCTGCTACCAAAGATGCAGTCTCCATCCCCGTGAGCGTGAAGACACGTCTGGGGTGGGACACGCCGGACAATCTGATTTCCTTCTGCACGAAGCTTGTGGAAGCCGGAGCAGATGCACTTGCCGTCCATGGCCGGACGTACACGCAGAAGTTCAGCGGTGCCGCGGACTGGGAGCCGATCTACGAACTGAAGAAGTCCGTAGGAGTCCCGGTCATCGGCAATGGAGATATCTTCACGGCACGGGATGCCGTGGAGAAGATCGGGAATCTGGATGGTGTGATGGTTGGGCGGGGAACATTTGGCAACCCCTGGCTCCTGCGGGATATTGTCGATGCATTTGCTACAGGGGAGATCCGCAGCACGCTGGATCGGATGAGTTTTACGGAGAAGATCCCCTTCATCATCGAACATTGTGAGCTTGCTGCAGAAGTGAAGGGGGAGCGGCGCGGTATGCTTGAGATGCGCAAGCACCTGGCGAGCTACGTGAAAGGTATCGAAGGCGCCCGCGAACTGCGGTCACGTCTCGTACGTGTAGAGAGCATCGCAGAGGTGCAAACCTGCCTGAAACCGTATCTGAGAAGTCAGTAGGTAGAAGACAGAAGTCAGTACTGCTTTCTGATCTCTGTCTTCTCAAAATGCCACTTTGATGCCCGGTCCCATGCTCGGTGCAATGGTGACAGAGAGAATATATACCCCCTTAATGCCGGGGGGTTGAGCTTCTTTGATGGCCTGGAGGATGGCAGTGAGGTTCTCTTCCAGCTTTTTGGGGCCGAAGGAAATTTTCCCGAAGACTGTGTGAATGATGCCCTGCTTATCCATTTTGCATTCAATGCGCCCCTTCTGGAGTTCTCCGATGGTCTTTGTGACATTCGTTGTCACCGTGCCCGCTTTCGGATTGGGCATGAGGCCTTTCTGCCCCAATGTTTTGGCGATCTTGCCAAGGCTCTTCATGAGAGTCGGGTCTGCCACAGCAATATCGAATTCAATCTTTCCTCCTTCTATCTCCTTCACGAGGTCGGCATTTCCTGCGAGGACTGCTCCGGCTTTCTTGGCTTCCTCGATTTTTTCATCCGGAACGAATGCAGCAATACGCACTTTCTTTCCTGTGCCGTGGGGGAGAGAGACTGTCGTACGGACCAGCTGGTCTGCCTGGGTCATATCCGCACCAATGCGGATATGGACTTCGGCAGTTGCATCGAACTTTGCAGTGCTCACTTTCGTGAGCAGTTCGACTGCTTCTGAGACGGGGTAGCTCTTTTTCTCGACAAGCTGCGCTTTCTCAGCGTAGTTCTTGCCTCGCTTCCGCGAGAGTGCTGTTGGTTGTGTCATAAGAGTAAGGAGAACGTGGTGCAAGTGCCCTGAGCTTGCCTGCGCTGAGCGCAGCCGAAGCGTCGAAGGGCTCCCACGGCGGGTAGCCTAGCTACCGCTCCTTCTTTTGCAATGGTTTTTTCTACCTTTTTCTTCGCTTTGCAGCTATCGCATTTTTCTTCGCTGGTTGCAGGCTTGAAGAGTTCACTGTGATACTTTGGAACACACTCTGGTTCGAACCCGCGTCTGAGCGTGTACACCAAGCCAGCAGCAAGCCGTAGAGAATCATCACCAGCGGCATAATCCACCAGCCAGCATCTTCTGGTATGCCGTTCATGAGGGTGGTGATGAGCGAGAGGACCCATAGCAGGACGATGGCGTACCCAATGATTTTGAACATGATTAGGAAAATTGCACCCGGGACTGCGCGGGAAGCTTCATCGATCGCATGGACAGCGTTATCGTGCCAGAGGAAGAGAATACCTCCAGCTGCGAAGATGACGAGTAACGTGAAGTACGTTGTCCCTGCGAGTTCCACACCAGCGAGAACACTCACCAGCGTTGGCAGAGCACCGGCTGTCATGAGCAGAATCCCGAGCGACTGCATGAGGTAACAGAAAATGGCTTCACCCACTTTGCGCGGCTGAGCGCCGTTTTTCATCATACTTGGAATGAAGAGGAGTGTGAGTGATTGGAGGAGGAGCAACGGAACCAAAATTCCGTAGAATACACTCACAAATCCAAACATTGCAGTAAAGAGTGATGCGTCAGCCATCGCAGTTTGAGGTACGAGGTAAGGGGTAAGGCATAGCGTACGGCTTCTTCCACTTTTTCGCACACGAAAACCATTGCGCACGCGAAAGAAACATTCCCTATTCTTTTCTTCATTGGGACATGTTCAATGAACCATTTACACAATGTCTACCCCCATACTCCGGGCGGTTCCTGCGATGGTCTTCATGGCTGCTTCCACACTTCCCGCGTTGAGGTCCGACATTTTTGTCTCGGCAATTTCCTTGAGCTGCGCTTTGGTGAGAGTGCCGATTTTGTTCTTATTCGGTTCCCCGCTCCCTTTCTGCACTTTTGCTCTCTCCATAATGAGGGAAGCTGCAGGTGCCTGCTTGAGGACAAATGTGAAGGACCGGTCTTCGAACACGGTAATTTCCGCCGGTACCACCTGGCCCATGCGGTCTTTCGTCTGGTCATTGAATTTCTTGCAGAAGTCACCGATGTTTATCCCGGCCTGACCGAGCACGGGACCGAGTGGTGGAGCAGGGTTCGCCTGTCCGCCACGGGCCTGCACCTTAATGACTTTCATGACTTTCTTCGCCATTTATACTGAGTGAAATTGAAGTATAGCCGCGCTACTCTATAGAGAGGAAAGGGGAGAGGTCAATGATTTAGTAGCCTATTAGCTTGTTAGCTTCATTAGCTGCATTAGCTTCATTAGGGGCTGGGATGTTTGGTTTAATTCCTTTGTATCTTTCTAACGAAGCTAATGAAGCTATAAACCTAACAAACTAATGAAGCTAACAAGCTAACGAAGCTAGTTCGTCAGTGTCTCAATTAAATCAAACACCACTGCGTCTTTGCCTTCCGCCACATGGAATTCGTAGAGGCGCTCGCGGATACGGATGAAGACAACGCGTTCTTCGTTGATGGCTGGGTCCAGGAATGTCAGGAGGTTGCGCAGAGCTTTCCCCTCCCTCTCCTGCGCCTCGTCCACCAGGTCACGCATCTCAGGAGAGAATGTGGAGTGCAGAGCCTCTTTGAGAGCCAGCAAGTAGATTTTCACCTGCGGAGAGTCTGCCCATGCGATGAGACCGATGCGATCGCCATCCTTCACGAGCACCTTTGCCTGGACAGTTGCGACACCACTCGGAATGATTTGTTCCAGAAGGCTGCGCTCTCTCGCCGGGTCGGCGAAATTGAACTGCTCGACCGTGAGAATCTCCAGCACATTTGGTTCCTCAATTTTCCGAATGCCGCCTCCCACGGAGGATGCAGATGATTGCGCGGCGGAAGAGGAACCGCTGTTTGCCACGACAGCTACCTCCTGTGGGGGTTCCGGCTGCTGGAGTTGAATGAGTAGCTTCTTATTCTCAATGAGCAGGGCGTCAAATGTGCCGAGTGCCACAAGTACTGTGAGTAGGCCAACGGTGAGAGTTGTGGGATTCCGCATGCGCATAGGTGGATTCTACACGAAATAATCGCGCTCTTAAAACAGCATCGGCTCTGCTAAGATGGTGTCATGGCAATTTCGCGGACTCAGAAGGCAGAGGCGATTGTCCGTCCCACAAAAGCAGGGAAGGATGCCGATGTATTCGAGCAGTCGCTCCGGCCGAGGACGTTTGCGGAGTATGTGGGGCAGTCGAGGATCAAAGGGCATCTCCTTGTTCATATTGAGGCCGCGAGGAAGAGGAATGAACCGCTGGGTCATACACTCCTGCACGGGCCGCCGGGGCTCGGGAAAACAACACTCGCGCACATCATGGCGCGCGAGATGGGAACACAACTTCGCATTACCAGTGGGCCGGCCATCGAGAAACCGGGAGACTTGGCGTCGCTCCTCACGAACATAGAACAGGGGGATGTACTCTTCATCGATGAAATCCACCGCATGCGCCCCATTATTGAGGAGGTGCTCTACAGTGCTATGGAGGAATTCGCGCTCGATCTTGTCATTGGCAAGGGGCCCACGGCGCGCTCCATGCGCCTGGACCTCAAGCCCTTCACGCTTGTGGGGGCGACGACGAAGGCCGGATCCATGAGTGCCCCGCTCCGCGATCGTTTTGTCCACACGTTCAAACTCTCGTTCTATTCTCCGGTGGAAATGGAGCGGATCATCGAGCGTTCAGCAGGCATTCTCAAGGTTGAGCTTGAAGAGGGTGTCGCCGACTATTTGTCCGGCTGCTGCCGTGCCACCCCGCGTGTTGCCAACAGGCTGGTGCGTGCAGTCCGGGATTTTGCGCAGGTGCAGAATGAGAAACGCATTTCTCATGAGAGGGCTCTCTCTACGCTCGTTTCGCTCGGTATAGACGAACGAGGACTCGATGAAACAGACAGGGAAATCCTCCGGTCTCTCGTAGAGAAGTTCGGAGGCGGGCCAGTAGGTCTCTCCACCCTGGCGACAACGATTGCGGAAGAGGAAGATACGCTCGAAGATGTGTATGAGCCGTATCTTATTCAGCAGGGGTATCTGCAGCGCACATCCAAGGGTCGTATGGTGACGCCGCTCACCTACGAAGCACTGAATCTGCGGTCCCCGGATCCACTTCAACCTCTCTTCTCATGAGTGCACAGACTCTTGGCATTCTCATCGGCGGTCTTATTCCTGCCATTGCCTACACGTTTTGCAACATATTCGCAAAAACCAGCATGCAGGCAGGTATCGGCATCGGGCCGTATCTGATGTTCGTCGGAGTCGGCATTCTCGTCGTAGGATTCATCTTCACTCTGCTCCTGCCGTATGGGTCGGTGACGCTCCGTTCGGGAACACATAGCCTACTCATGGGACTGACCTGGGGGGTGGGCAGTGGTCTTGTTGCTCTGGGGCTCGCACGGTACCATGCTTCACTCTCGCAGCTTGTGCCGCTCTTCAATATGAACACGCTTTTCACGGTGCTGCTCGCACTCTGGATATTTGCAGAGTGGAAGGAGGTGCGCGTTCCGCAGCTCCTCCTCGGGTCCATCCTCATTGTGATCGGAGGCACACTGGTGGCTAGGGCTTGATCATGAGGCAAACCTTCGGTTTTCCTTCCATGAACCATCCTTTCCCTTAGGGGTTGCGCTCCAGGCAAGCGGAGCTTGCCTTCGCGCAGTTCTTTGATTGTAACAGCATGCGAGGCATAATTCTCGATTGTCGCTCGTGAGAGGTCTCTGCATTTTGCTCCTAGTTTCCTTGCCCAAGGACTTCCTCAATTTCCCGTCTAATTACCTCCTCAAACCGCTTGCGGGAGAATTGCTGTGCGAAGGAGCGGCATCGCTCCGGGTCCACTTTCATTGTGCGTGTCTGGTGAATCGTTGCTTCCAGTGATTCTGCGGTTGGCTCATTGAAGAAGAACCCTGTCTCGCCTTCGTGTACAGTTTCAAGTGCACCTCCTTTCTTAAATGCGATCACCGGTGCTCCGCAGGCCATTGCTTCCACCGGAACGAGACCAAAATCGTCCTGCCCCGGGAAGAGCACTGCCTTCGCTCTTTTATAGAGGGTACGCACGTCTTCGTTCGACTGGTAGCCAAGCAATTCCGTGGTGGAGCCTGCGAGTTTCCTGAGCCTGCGGATGTCCGGTCCTTCCCCGGCAATTTTCAGCGGTACTTGCAGTCTGTTGCAGGCTTCTATGGCGCGATCGATGCTCTTGTACGGCGTGAGTGTGGAGACGATGAGGTAGAAGTCATCCTTTTCTTTCCGCACGTCGCCCTCCAACCAGAAGTCTTCTATGGGGGGGTACACCACCGTGCTCTCTCTGCGCCAGTAGAGCTCTATGCGTCGTTGCACTTCTCTGGAGTTTGCAAGGAGCGCATCCGGTCGTGCTGCGACCTCTGCATCCCACATGCGCAATGTATGGAATGTTCGCTCCAGCCACTGCTGCTTCAGGAGTCCAAGCGGTCCTTTCCCCGCACGCTCCAGGACTTCCTGTGTGGCATCCCAGAGGTAGCGGGCAGGGGAGTGAACGTAGCACAGATGCTTGGGGGCAGAGTTGGTGATGATGCCGTGGACGAAGGCAGAAGAGCTGCTGAGGACGAGGTCGAATTCCCGGAAATCCCAGGCTTCTGCAGCTGCAGGAAATTGAGAGAGATAGAGATGGTGGTTGAAACGGTACGCGGAAGGCAGAAGGCGGAAGGCAGAAGGCATCTTGGCCGGGCGGACACGTTCTGGCGGGAACCATTCGCCGAGTCTCTGCTCGTTGTAGAGCAGTGTGTACACCGGTGCCTCCGGGAACATCTCTGCGAAGATGCGAGCGACGCGTTCCGCGCCGCCGCGCCGTGTGAGGAGTTCATGAACGATGGCAACTTTCATCTTGCATATTGTAGCGTCTTTCTGTTTTCCGGCTGCCTTACTTTCCGTACAATGCCGATGTTCTGGGTCAGTAGCTCAGGGGTAGAGCAGTAGGCTTTTAACCTATTGGCCGTGGGTTCGATTCCCACCTGACCCACCAAGCGTTATGAAGAAGATTGGAGTCTACATTCTCAGGGGAAAACGGTACTACGTTGGTAGCACTGGTGATCTTGAGCGTCGTCTTTGCCAACACAGGGATGGCCATACTCACACCACAAGAAGAATTGGGGACTGGGAATTGGTAAGATTCATCCCCTGCAATTCCCTCGAAGAGGCGAGGCAGCTGGAGATGAAGATAAAAAAATCGAAGAATACTGTTCGTTGGGTGGTAGAGCAGCCCCGCACGCGCTTGCGCGCTGCGGGGTTGGCCGTGGGCTCGTTCTGAACGCAGTGAAGGATTCGATTCCCACCTGACCCACCATTTGTCGCCTCTCGGGCTCCTCATGGCAGGCCATCTTTGCTTTGCAAGCCTCAAATAAAGGCAGTTGTCGTGCTTGACGAATACAATAAATATTTGATACATTCACATCCTATGCAAGAAGAACCTGTCCTCAGTGGTTCACCAAGAACACCTCATATCTCGGAATGTGTGTTGCAACTTGAACATGGCCACCGGGCCATGGAGGAACACATGCAGCTGCTCAGTGATGCCGATGGGTTGGCCATCGGGCAGCGGTACGCACCGGGTGGCGAGTGTCTCTCATCCGATCCTGCGTTCCCGTTTGAGATCACTCTCCAGCCTAATGATGTAATTGTGAACACCTCTTTTCCGTTTCTCGTGAGGCGTCCTGTGACGGTCAGGGTGACGGGGATCAGACCTACGTTCTGTTCCATTGCCGTGGACGGGCAAACGTACACTCTTGCCAATGGGGTGCTTGCGCGCGAGTTCCCGAAGATGTTTTTTCCGAGAGGAGCGGCAGTGGATGCGGTGCAGGGACCGGCGCAGCAGGGGGCGCTTGGCATTGTGGATGCGGCTGAAGGGAAGTGAAATTTTCCAGGAGTGGGAGATTGGTATGCGACACAATCGGTTCGCCACCGCTGGCGCCGCCTTTTTGCTATGCTCCTCCTGTGATCGACTCCCACTGTCACCTGGCGGACAAGCAGTTTTCCAAGGATCTCCCGGCAGTGCTCCGCCGTGCTCAGGAGGCCGGAGTGGGGCGGTGCATCGTCATTGCAGACGATCTAGATGAGTCTGAGAAGTGCCTTTTCCTGGCCGAGAAATATGAACAACTATTTTGTACAATTGGGGTGCATCCCCATGCGGCGAAGCGCTGGAAAGTAGAGGATCTGGAACGTCTCCGCACCCTGCTTGCTTCATCGGGAAAAGTGAGAGCCATCGGTGAGATCGGCTTGGATTACTTCTACGATCATTCTCCCAGAGATGTGCAGCGCGATGTGTTCCGCGTGCAGCTGCAACTTGCAAAAGAGCTCTCGCTCCCGGCTGTCGTGCACTGCCGCGATGCCATGGACGACCTGAAGACGATCATCCGCGAAGTCGATCCTTCCTCTCTCGTTCTGCACTGTTGTGCAGAGAAGTGGGAGGATGTTCTGCCTCTCGTCGAGAGGGGGTACTTCCTCTCCTTCACGGGCATAGCGACCTATACCAATGCCCACGGGATCCGGCGCACCATGCGGCTGTGTCCTCTGGAGCAACTGATGATAGAAACTGATGCACCGTACCTTGCGCCGGTGCCGCACCGCGGAAAACGCAACGAGCCTGCGAACACCGTGGAGGTAGCGAAGCTCCTCGCAGATCTGAAGAAGAAGCCGCTTGCGGAGATTGATGCCATAACCACTGCGAATACGGTGGCATTCTTCCGGTTGCCTGCCTAAGATTGTGCTGTAGCCCCCGCCAGCCTTCGTCCCTCGGCTCCGCTCGGGATGACACTCGGGACTACGGCCGGCGAGTCACTCTACTACTTGTTCATTCTGATGGTGTGTTTCTAGGTTCACCTGTGCCCTCGTAGGTTAACGGATAGACCGCTGGCCTCCGAAGCCGGAAATACAGGTTCAATTCCTGTCGGGGGCACCATTCGACTCGTCGCCGTTGCTTGTGCAACGGCTCCTCGCTCATGGTAAACCACTTTTTCCAAACGAGTCGAATGACTCTGAGTGAGATTTTGCAGTGCAAAATCGAATCGAAGAGCCCCGCTCATGGCAAGCCATCGCTTATTTCGTTGTGCTTCCGCTGTGCGTCTGCGAAGATACGCAGCGCGTATGAAGATTCTGGGACTCACACACCCTTATAGCTGGAACACTGCCGCCGCCCTGCTCGTCGACGGCGAGCTCAAGGCGTTTGCCGAGGAGGAACGGTTCACGCGACTCAAGCACGCGCCCCGCGCGTTCCCGCGCCTTGCGATGGAGTACTGTCTCAGGGAAGGGGGCATGACGTTCGAGGAAGTGGATCACATTGCCATCGGCATGGACAGCAAGTGGTCGGTGATTCTCCCCAATCTCTGGCCATTACAGCCGCTGCGTTTTGCGTACGGCAAGATCCAGCGGACGATGAAGGAGATCAACCGCGGGAACGACTATCTGCCGTGTTCCCCGAAAGATCCGCGCGTGAAATTCATCAACCACCATGTGTCGCACATCGCGAGTTCCTTCTATCTCTCCGGATTTAAGAAAGCGAATTTTATTTCGCTCGATGGTGCCGGAGGCGGGGAGAGCGGCATGCTCGGGTGGGGAGAGGGAACTGATCTTCATATTCTCCACCGAGTCACGAATGCAGGGAGCTGGGGCGCACTCTATGAACGTGTGACGAAGATCCTCGGATTCAAGCCACACAGCCACGAGGGGAAAACGATGGGTCTTGCTGCATATGGCACTCCGCATCCGGAGCTCTTCGATTTCATCGACTGGGACCAACCTGTCCCGGAGATCGATCACCATAAACGCAACAGATTCCTCGCCGGGCTCACCCCGCGCGAACACGGTGCGGAGATCACACAGGAGCACAAAGATCTGGCGGCGACGGTGCAGGATGCATTGGAGAGGGCGCTGCTCCGGATGGCGAAGTATCTCTCGGAGAAATCAGGTTCGCGCTCCCTCTGCATGTCCGGCGGCGTGGCGCTCAATTGCTCTGCCAACGGCAAGTTGCTCGCGAGCGAATACGTGGATGATATCTTCATCCAGCCGGCCTCCTCCGATGCGGGTGCGGCGCTTGGGGCAGCGGTCATGCGGCATGTGGAACTCACCGGGGAGCGTCCGCATTTCGTTTTCGATCATGCGTACTACGGTCCGGTGTTCTCCGATCGGGAGATAGAAGCAATCCTGAAAGAGTCGAAGCTCCGGTACGAGCGGTGTGAAAACATTGCCAGGCGCACGGCGGAACTCATGGCCAAAGGCAAAGTAGTCGGGTGGTTCCAGGGGCGCATGGAAGCAGGTCCGCGCGCACTCGGCGGGCGGAGCATCGTGGCGGATCCCTCCATCAAAGGCATCAAAGACAGGGTGAATGCAGAAGTGAAGCACCGTGAGATGTGGAGGCCATTCGCTCCTTCCATGCATGCAGAGGACATCGGCATGTATGTCGAGAATCCCAACAAGAGTCCCTTCATGATCCTCGCTTTCCAGGCGAGGAAGGACAAGGTGGAAGAATTCAGGGCCGCGGTGCACGTAGATGAAACTGCGCGCGTGCAGGGGGTTACCAAGGAAGCAAATGCTCCGTATTTTAACCTCATCCAGGAATTCAAAAACCTCACGGGGAGGGGGGTGATCCTCAATACCAGTTTCAATATCGCAGGAGAGCCGCTCGTGTGTGCGCCCGTAGATGCACTGCGCACCTATGCCTGCTGCGGGATGGATGCGCTCGCTATCGGCAGTTTCCTCCTGCAGAAGGAACCATAGATTCCTCTAGCGATCACCTTCGCTCTGGAGCGTCGCCGGCTCAATCATGAGGACGTATGTGTCTTTCTCGCATTTCGGACAGTGTTCCGTGCCCTTAGGAACTACTCCCATCTCGCCGGCATGCAGCACAATGTTTTCCCGATCCCGCAGCTGGATGGTGAGCTTGCCGTTATGGACGAGGAATGCTTCGTCTTCCCGCTCATGTATGTGCCAGTGATACTCTCCCCGGAAGAGTGCCAGCCGGATCACCTGGTCGTTGAACCAGCCGATTTCGACGGGAGACCAGGGCTCTTTTAATACTGCAACCGCTTCCTCGATGCGGAGTTTCATTGCCTTGTTTGTGAGCACGGGGAACATGGGAGTGAACGTTGTGGTATGCAGGTGTAGGACGGGCTACACTGCAGTTATGGTTCAGAAGAAACATTCTACTCGCTCTGTTGAGGAAGTCGCAAACAGCACTACGCATGCGGTGGGGTTTGTGCTTGGCGTTGCAGTCCTGGTCATTTTGGTCGTGCATGCCAGTCATGCGGGGGATGTGTGGAAGGTGGTGAGTGCAAGCATCTACGGGGCGACGCTCGTGTGTCTCTACCTCGCTTCCACACTCGCGCATGCGTTCTCCTTCACGCGGGCACGGCACTCTCTCAGGAGAATCGACCGCACCGCCATCTACTTTCTGATCGCGGGAACGTACACGCCGTTCACCCTCGTCGCGTTCCGGGGAGGGTGGGGGTGGAGCATCTTCGGAACCATCTGGGGGCTCGCATGTGTGGGGGTGATTCTTGAGGTGTTCTCTTCCAGAATGAGTGTCCAATCGCCCTGGATCCTCTACCTTCTCATGGGGTGGCTTGTGGTGGTGGCCATTGTTCCGATCGTGCAGCATCTCCCCCTTGCGGGTGTCCTGCTCCTTGCGGCGGGAGGCCTCGCCTACTCGCTTGGCATCCTCTTCTACATCAATACGAAACCTTTCCGCCACATGCTGTGGCATCTCTCCGTTCTCATGGGCAGCGCATTACATTTTCTCGTGGTGTTCCAGATTCTTGCGTGAGTTATTTCTCCGGAACTTTCTTTTGCAGAACAGTGAGACGTGTGGGAATATACATATAGCATGCAGCAGGTAGATGAGGGTTGAGAACGGGGGGATAGTGTCTATACTAGGGTCGGCTCCATGCCATCGGTTCTTCAATGTTTTCCTTTTATGCCAAAGAAATTCCTCTTCGTCTCTCTCTCAGCGCTTATCAGTGACATTGCCTGGCAAATCAGGAAGGAAGGCAATGAGGTGAAGTATTTCATTGCAGATCCGGGGGAGAAAGAAGTCGGGAGCGGGTTTGTGGAAAAGGTGGATAAATGGGAAGACTTTGTCGATTGGGCCGATGTCGTTATTTTTGACGACACCCTCGGCCTGGGCGAGAAAGCACAGAAGCTGCGTCAGCAGGGGAAAGCGGTCATTGGTGGTACTCCCTACACGGATAAGCTGGAAGATGACCGGTCGTTCGGGCAGGAAGAAATGAAGAAAAATGGGATCAACATTCTTCCCTATCAGCAGTTTTCCTCTTTCCAGGAAGGGATCGCGTTCGTGAAAGCGAATCCAGGCAAATACGTTTTGAAACCCTGCGGGGAGGCTGCCAAGCAGCTGCTTTTCGTGGGGAATGAGGAAGACGGCAGCGATGTCATTCGCGTGCTCTCTGCCTACCAGCATACGTGGCATAAAGAAGTGAAGGTGTTCCAGCTGCAGAAGAGGGTTGTTGGGGGCGTGGAGATCGCGGTGGGAGCTTTCTTCAATGGGAACGAATTCATCACTCCTATTAATGTGAACTTTGAACATAAAAAATTATTCCCCGGAGAGCTGGGTGTTTCCACGGGGGAAATGGGGACACTGATGTTCTGGAGCGAGCCGAACCGCCTATTCAATCAGACGCTGAAGAAAATGGAGGAATCCTTACGCAATGAGAAGTATGTCGGGTACATCGACATCAACTGCATCGTCAATGGCAACGGCATCTATCCGCTGGAATTCACGAGCCGGTTCGGATACCCCACGATCAGTATCCAGTATGACGGCGTTATTGGGGGTATGGGCGAGTTTTTCTATGCCATTGCCACAGGGCAGCCGGTGAAGCTCAAAACGAAGAAGGGGTTCCAGGTGGGTGCGAGAATTGTTGTGCCGCCATTTCCGTTTTACGATGCGAAGAAAACATTTGAATCGTTCTCCAAAGACGCGGCGATTGTGTTTAAGAAACCCATGCCGGAAGGAGTGCACATCGAAGATGTAAAATTGGAAAATGAAGAGTGGATTATCACAGGGAGTGCCGGTGTGGCGCTCATCGTCACTGGATGCGGCATGACCATGAAGGAGGCTCAGAAGCAGATGTACAGCCGTATCGGAAATATTCTCATCCCGAACATGTACTACCGTACTGATATCGGGAACCGGTGGTTCGAGGATAGCGACAAATTGCACACCTGGGGGTATCTGCGTGAAATGTAATCACCTCAACGGGATTACTTTCCCACCATTCCTATGGCAAATATCAAATTGTCGGAAGCGCAGCGCAAGCGGCTGGAACAGGAGGCGAAGAAGCGCGGCTACGCCCCCGGGCAGTTCCTCGATCTTGTGGCGAAGGGAGTGCGCATCGTCGCCGATCCCATCCCGCCGGTTCGGTGGCTTTTCAAAAAGAAGAAGAAGTAAGGAGGGAGGATACGTTGCTGGAGCAAAGCCAGATGGAGCTCCTTATGGGAACTTATTACAGAATGAAGGAGGAACTATAGTGTAAAATCCCAGCATGCCTCAAAACGGTGCACCGGTATCCAATTGGGTGGAATCCCTTCTCCGGCAGGAAATTAAGGGTGTATGCCCAAAATGTGGTAAGTATGAGAGTGACCAATCGGGTTCTTTTACAAATCATCATATCAATGGAGTTCCTTCAATTTCCGAATATTGGAATCTCATTCGTCTTTGTAGAGGTTGTCATGATAAATGCGAGAATCACAGGGGAGAAGCGCGCTATGAGCGAGATATAAAAAGAATGAAGGCAAATCTCTTCCGTGATTTTCTCGGTCATACCACATACGATCTATTGTTGCGTGCTTATGAGAAGGAAAGCGTTCTTACATTTCCATATATTGCACGCACATTGTTACAATTAGGGCTTGGCACTCTTACGCAGGAAAATCCTGGTACGTTTGGAGCAGCACAAGATAAGCCGACTTTTTCGGTTTATTCCCTTACTGAACAAGGGAAAAAATGGGCAGGTGAATTAAATTTAAGCTGGGGTGAGACTGAACAATCAACGTAAATATTTGGAGCTTATTACAGAATGAGATGCTGGAGTGGGTGGCTGGATGTTATTACACCCAGAGCAATTTGCCTCTAGGGGTTTGAACTACTTGTACATTCGATTTGGACAATATTTTGAAGTTTATCTTCAATGCTTAAGCCACAGTCAAATTTTTCCCGTACCACATTATTACCAGTAGGACTTGTACATTTGCTTATAAAGAAGCCCGTAGCACAAGAAGCCCACATCAAATCTTCTGGAGTATTAAATGATGTGAACACCAAAGTAGATGCATCTAACTTTGTGGAATCGCTGGATATAGGTGCGTTCCAAGCATTCTTAGTAATCGACTGGGAGCCAACTCCACCAACCTGAATTACTTCCCCCACGTAAACCATTCTTGCATCGTCGGGGACAGTGCCAGTTTTTTCTTCCTTAATAGGCAATTTGTTTGCTTCACACAGGTATATATCATCACCATTCCGGTAAAGGCCAGACTTAGTGTATTTTACCTTTCTGATTTCTCCAACGGTAAGTTTTGTTGAAGGTGGGAAAATACAAACACGTTCATCGATATGCCCTGATGGTAAAGTAAACCTAGTTGATACAAATTGGTTCCCACGATATTCATTTGTGTAGTAATAAGCATCCTCATCAGCAATCCAAGTGATCTCAGACTCCTTTGTATCGGGTATTGAACAGCCGATTAATAGTAAACACAGTGCTGTTGCGAGCGATCTTTTCATGCCAAATACAACATACCTCAGTGTAAGTGTAGTGATCAACTCCTTTGTGGTGCGTCAGCAGCGCTTAGCACTCGGAGGCTTATTCATAGCGAATAAGAACTTGTTCTGAAACTATTACATGATAGAATTTCTTTACATGGCTACTGATAATCAGAAAATCTCGAGCACGTATAGTATCCCTATAGTCTGGGCATCGTTATTGTTTGTGAGATGGTCGTTTATCGGATTCGAGACCCATGAGGGGTTCTGGGAAAATGACTCAATGGAGCTAGTTGCAACAATAGTTGTATCGTCTCTGATTGTATATTTTCTGTTTCGGAAAAAGGAGAAAGAGGTAAGGATAAAGAAAGTGATTTACTGGATCTTAATTTGTCTTACAATTGGTATTCTTTCAATCGAAAGCTAGAGCCGTTGTAAGATTTAATAATAATCAGGTATATCTCATGTTAGGAGATATGGCTTTAATGGAATATTCATCAGAACATCGAATACTGAGCATCGTAATTTGTAACGTCAATAATGCACATTTGTTCGGGCTTCTTCAGTTTAGAGTTCCTCATGGGAGATTATTACAAAATGAGATGATATGATATGTATTATGGATGAGTTAAGTAGAGCGGATGGTATTGAAGATGTAGATAACGTAAGGATTCTTCATATTTCCTCTAATCCTATTGTTTTGAAAGAAGTTGGCAGTTTATTGTTGAGTAGTGGATTTCTTTCTTATGCGGTTCAACGTGATGATGTTCCTATGGAGCAAATTATTTTGCTTAAGCCCGATCTTATTCTTTTTGATATAGACTATCCATCATCTCTTTCAATAGTTGAAGAAATATTAAGTAGAGAGCCAAACATTCCTTTGATAATCATTTCAAGTTTACAGAAGGGAAATGAATTGTTGACGGTGAAAGCACTTAAGATGGGTGTTTCCATATATGTGCAACCAAAAGCGATTCAAGATACGCTTATAAGAGCGGTAAAAAGCATGTTGTCATTACAGGGGTGGGAAAATGATGCCCCCAGTATTAGTGTTCTTACAGAAGAATCGGAACCCTTGCTAATAGGTGATGAGACAGACGAAGGATTATTGGTTAAAAATGTTAGTATACCTTGGTTTGCTCTTTCAAAAGAGTTAAGGAGAAACCCCGAATTTCTTTTTAAGATACCATGGAGAAGGCTTGAGGAGTTGGTGGCTGGTGCATATGTGGGAGATGGTTGGGCTAGAGTTGTGTTGACCCCTCGATCTGGGGATAAAGGTAGAGATGTAATAGTATCGGGGAGTCCAGGAGGTGATACTATTCAGATAGTTGATCAGGTAAAAGCTTATGCTAAAGGCAATAATGTATCAGCAGATGAAGTGAGAGCTCTCATTGGAGTCCTTCATCCTGATAATAATTCGTCGAAAGGTTTTGTAACTACTACATCTTCTTTTGCTCCGGGTGTTTATAGCGACAAAATCATTCAATCTTTTGTACCAAATAGACTAGAGCTTATAGATGGAGAGAAACTTAGAGCATGCTTATCTAAAATAAATAGAAAGAAGAAAGGCAATGAAGGAAGAAGCTAAGATAGGTGAGCTAAAGAGAAGGTCGTCTTTGGTGTAGCTTCCCCTATTATTTTTTTGGACATGCCCAAACCATACCCACAGGGCAGTCAAGGTGGAGATGAGTCCCGCATAACGAGGCGAAGAAGCGCGGCTACCCTCCCGGGCAGTTCCTCGATCTTGTGGCGAAGGGTGTGCGCATCGTTGCCGATCCCATCCCGCCGGTTCGGTGGCTTTTCAAAAAGAAGAAGAAGTAAGGAGGAGATCTGTCAGCCTAATTTACATGCTTCTTCTAGGTGCTTCTTTACGAATGCTCTGCCTGAATGGGATTTAAGATATTCCTCAAATTCTTTTGCTTTTGTGTAACTGACAAATGATACGGCCATTCGCAGTTTCCACGGTTTGTGCTTGTTTGTATGAATACTTTTTCCGCCGTTGTGTTCGGTGAGTCTACGTCGGATATCATTTGTCATTCCGATGTACCAGTGTTTCTCGTTCTCTGATTCAAGATAGTACACATAGGGCATAATTCTATTTTATTTGCCCGGCTCCGTTCTTGTCATGCTCGAACTGCGCCGAGGCATCCGGCTTCGTGTTTTTTGGCTTCGCTACAATCTCGGCGTAGTTCTATGCTTGCATAGAACGAAGCCGGATGGAGCGGGATACGAGAATCGAACTCGCGTCTCAAGCTTGGGAAGCTTGCATACTACCACTGTACTAATCCCGCAATTTCGTGGAAGACAAATGAGTGTGCGGTATTTATACCATATTGTTGTGTGCACAGATAAAAAAATGAGCTGAAGGCAGGCGAGTTTATCCTGAGCTTGTCGAAGGGCCTGCCTGGAAGCTCCACCATGCAAGGGGAAAGAGAGTACATGAGAGAAAAACCGGCTTGTCGGCCATAGCCTTGGCGACGGCCGAAGGTTTGCCCCTCGCGAGAGTGGAGCGGATGACGGGGTTCGAACCCGCGACCTTCGCCTTGGCAAGGCGACGCTCTAGCCAACTGAGCTACATCCGCATTGTGAGAGAACGAACGGCTGCTAGCCAACCCGACTTCGCGCTGTGCGCTACGAGGGGGCGGGCCCGACTTCGCTCGGCTTCGCTGCGCTACGCCGTAGCTACGCCGGGCAGGCTGAGCACCATCCGCAGTGAGGTGCATGCTACGAATGTTGCCGAGGGGATGCAAGGGCTAGATTCACTATCTTGCGGGAGTCTGGCGGAGAACGGCGTTTTCTGCTACAATACTATGATGCGTTTGCATAGTGCATGCTGTTCGCTGGCGGTGGCAGGCGCCGCACTGCTCAGTGCGGGTGCTGCACATGCGCAGACTCCGCCTGCGCAGCTTGAGAACTCCGTTCCGTTGCTGCAGCCTCTGGGAGGTGCGACGTCCATTACGATTGGCCCGGGATACTATACGTTCCTCAATTACTTCAACGATGCTGTAGGCTGGATATTCCAGGTGGCGGTAGGGTTCACGGTTGTGTGGGTACTCATTGGAGGATTCCTGTACATGACGTCGGGCAATAACCAGAGCCAGCGCGGTGCGGCAATTTCCCGCATGACATGGGCGATTGGCGGTCTTCTTTTGCTGTTGTTCGCAGGATTCATTCTGCGCACTCTCAATAATCTCTTCTACGTCATATGAGTCGTTTCATTTTTGTCTTTGGCCTTCTCTTCGCGCCGGTTGCTGCAATCGCGGCACCTCCGGGCATAGATCCCTGCTGGACTCTGGGTGCAGGTTTCTGCGACTCAGCAGCAGGCCAGTCTGTCATCGACGACGGTATTGTACGGACAGGGCTGCTCTTCGCCGGGCTTGCCGGCGCTGCAGCTGTGCTTTTCGCAGTCATTGGAGGTGCCCAGCTCCTGCTGAGTTTCGGCGATGAGAGCAAGATCACCAAAGGGAGGAATTCCATGATCTTCGCACTGGGCGGTTTTGCTCTTGTGCTTGCTTCGCAGGCGATTGTCTCCTTTGTGGTTGCATCGGCGGGTGCAGGCGGTTTGCACACCGCGAGCAATCCGTTCATCGGTGTCATGCAGCTTATTACAAATACGATCGTGGTTGCCCTGAACATTCTCTTTGTGCTTGTGATGGTGGTGTCTGGCATTCGCATGGTCATTGGCCATGGGAAATCTGATGAATTCACCAAAGCCCGGCAGGCGCTCATCTATGCGGTGGCCGGTGCATTCTTTGTCAATGTTGCCCATGCCCTCGTGAGGGGGATACTCGCTACCGGATTCGGCGGATGATGCACCTCTTCCAAATCTTCATGGCATTCTTTGTTCCCACTGCGTTTGCGGACGTATGGCAGCAGTACTATGCACCTTTCGGTGGTGCGGGCACGGGAGTGGACTTTGTGAATACTCTTGCCATCCGTGCAGGGAATTTCGCACTAAAGCTCATCACGGGTGCTGCTGTTCTCGCCATTATGTGGGGGGGGCTGAAGATGATTTCTTCTGCGGGGAATGAGGAGGGGAAGGAATCTGCGAAGAAGATTCTCTTCTATGCCATTGCCGGCTTGATTCTGGCGATCATCTCACAGGCTGCCATCAGCTTCACGCACCAGTTCGTCAGCAGCTTCACATAAGCTTTTGCTCTCTTTGCTTCTTCTGCTAGCGGAAGACATGCGCTAGTCTGTTTGCGCTATGTCACGCCGCTACATCACTACCGCCATCGACTATCCCAATGCCGCACCCCACATGGGGCATGTGCTGGAGAAGGTGCTGGCAGACGTGGTGGTGCGCTGGTTCCGTCTCTGCGGTGATGCTGTGCGGTTCCAAATCGGGACAGATGAACATGGAACGAAGATCCAGCGTACGGCGGAGAAAGAGGGGATTTCACCTAAGCAGCTGGTGGACCGCAATGTTCCGCTCTTTGAAGATCTCTACCAGCGGCTCAGCATTTCCTACGACAAGTTCATCCGCACATCCGACGAGAGAGGGCACTATCCCACAGTCCAGGAACTGTGGAGGAGGCTTGCGAAGGCAGGGGTGCTGGAGAAACGTACGTACACGGGGCTCTACTGCAGCGGCTGTGAGCGCTTTATGACCAAGCGTGATCTCCTCGGAGGCAAGTGTCCGAATCATCAGGTAGAGCCCGAGAAGGTCACGGAGGAGAACTGGTTCCTGAAGATGAGCGAGTACGGCGAGGAGCTGAAAAATCTCCTCACGAAAGACTGGGACGGAGAGAAGTACCGCATCGTCCCCCAGTTCCGGGAGAATGAAACACTCTCGCTCATAGACCAGGGGCTGGAAGATGTCTCCTTCTCACGGCCGAAGTCGAGCCTGGAGTGGGGGATTCCCGTTCCGGGAGACGATGAGCAGATCATGTACGTGTGGTGCGACGCTCTCACCAATTACATCTCTGGTCTCGGGTACTTCACCGGCCGCGAAGAGCGTGAGTGGTGGGATAAACCGGCAGTTGTTACTCATGTCATAGGCAAGGATATTGCGCGGTTTCATGCACTCATCTGGCCGCTCATGCTGCAGAAGGCCGGCGTGCGCCTCCCCGATGAGCTCCTCATCCATGGGTTCCTCACGAGCGAAGGGGAGAAGATGAGCAAGTCCCTCGGCAATGTCGTCGTGCCGGATGATGTACTGGAAAAATTCAAAGGCAATCCAGATCCGTTGCGGTTCTACCTGAGTCACGAGGTGCCGGTGGGACGCGACGGAGACTTCTCCTGGGATCGGTTCAAGAAGCTCTATGATGCTGCTCTCCGCAACAAATTGGGCAATTTGCTCAATAGGGTCCTTGTCTTGCTTCATAAGGAGGGAGGTCGGCTTGCGATACCAACAGGTGATCCTCAGCGAAAAGAGATCGTGCGTCATTGGGATGCATTTGCTGAACAAATGGATGTCTATGAGGTTTCGAATGCAATTTCTGCCCATCCAATGGCTATAGTTGAGGGAGGGAACCTTCGGATGGATGAGAAGAAGCCATGGACTCTCTCTGGCAAAGAGAAAGTGGAGGTGCTCAGTGCCATTGCAGAGATGCTCCGCCACATCGGATTGATGCTGCTTCCCTTCATTCCTGATACTGCGTACCGCATTTCCAAACAGCTCAATATTCCGTATGCCGAAGAAATGCTGAAGAAGGACTTCATAATCACGAAGGCCATGAAGCAATGGGGAGGAGTGCAGGATTGGGGTTCTGTCGGTCAGCCTGAAATTCTCTTCGCTCCGCTTGAGGATGAGTGAGTCTCTCTGTAGAGTATTCCTTGCTCTCAAAGCTGAATGACCGGAGACCATTGAGGAACGGGAAAGAGGCGGGGGGAGCAGCAATTCTTTACTCATTACCCTACTTCAACATGTTTGATCCTATGTCCGAGCTGGGTGGCAGCACGTCGCAGTCCGATGACGAGGGCGCGGCAGACGGCAATGCTGCTGCTCGAGGCCGCAGCAGCGGCAACGGCGCGTTTGCGCAGGAGGTGCACTCCGTCACCATTCATGCGCGTCAGCGCACTTTTTACGTGGACCTGAAGGAGTCGAGTCACGGGAAGTTCTTCAAAGTGTCCGAGAAGTCCCGTGGTGGCCAGAAGACGACCATCATGTTCGACGCCGAAGACCTGGATAAGTTCATAGAGGCGTTCCAGGAGATGAAGTCGAAAGTCTAGATGAAGAAGAGAAGAAAGAGAGGAATGGGGGCGTACCCCTTCCTTTTTTTCCTCTTACTCTTCTGTTTCTTCAAACGGGATCACATATCCGTTCACATGAGGATTGCTGATCATTGTGAGGAGCAGGATCTTCGAGGCTTCTGTCCGGGTGATTTGCTGCTCGGGACGGAAGGTCCCGTCCTCGTATCCTTCCACGATGGCATACTCCACAAGACGTTTCACATAGGGGGCAAACCAGGCCCCCCCGGGGACATCGGAAAATTCCCTCTGTTCAAACGGTTCTTCCAACGCCTCCAACTCCGTAGCTTTGAGCAGGATTTTGAGGGCTTCGGCGCGGTTCACCGGGTCATCTGGCCGGAAGGTTCCATCCTCGTATCCCTCCACGATGCCCTCGGCCACAGCCGTGTAGACGATCTCCCTGAGTTCTTTCCGCTGGCTGCTCTCCCGCGGACGCGCTTTATTCACAATATCTTTGAATGTGATTGCGGCATTCTCCGTGTCTGATTGTATGGGGATACAACTGGTGAACAGTGTTATTTTGAGGAACTCGAAGCGCGTGATTTCCCGGTCGGGGAGGAAGAGGGTGGCGTTCTCGATATCGTACCCGTCCACTATTCTCCGGTAGCTGGGGAGTACCTTGGTGCGGTGCAGCAGGAGCACTACCTCTTTTGCCCAGTGTTCTTCCATATCTGCGAAGTAGTTGCCTGTGCCGACGTACAGGAGGCACGGATTTTCCAACGGGTCCGAGCCCAGTTCCAGCTCTTCCGCATCCGTCGTTCCGTCATTGTCCGTGTCTGCGTTGTCTATGTTTGTCCCCTGCACGAACTCTTCGAGGTTTGTGAGGCCGTCTCCATCGTTGTCCTCATGTGCATCTGACCGCTTCTCATCGGAGAGGCCATGGGTTGCCTCGTACTCATCGGGCAGGCCGTCTCCGTCGTAGTCCGACCGGAATTCCCTGTCGAGGGGGAAGGGATCGTCGGAATCATTGATGCCGTCCCCGTCTGTATCGGGGTTGTCATCGAGCGTGCCGAGTGCCCATTCCTCCCCGTTCGTGAGCCCGTCGTTGTCGAGGTCGTATGTGAAGTCGTCGCGGCGGTCGAGGGGGTCGCGGCTGTTCTGCTTCTCTTTCCCGTCTGCTTCCCCCCCTCCGTCCGTGTCCGCATCCAGCGGATTCGTTTCTCCTTCATCAACGATCCCGTTTGTGTTGGAATCTTCTTCCGTATCCAGCAGGCCGTCCCCATCCGTATCAGATTGCGGAACCTGGGCCATGACAATACCGATGCCGAGGAAAAGTGCGAGGAGGAAGCGCATCGGTTTCTAGTATGCACGGATGTCTGCCGATCTGTCACCTGCTAGGGGTGGCATCCGTGTTCCCATGCTGTTGCGGTCATGGGTTTCTTCCCGGCTGGCTGAAGAGTTTTGATATAGAGAGTGGAGTTCTCTGTACAGGGAAGGGCAAGCGCGCCTTTTTCTTCTGTGAGTGATGTTTCAAGGAGCTTCAGGGGTACCCAGTTGATATTGCAGCGTACGCCCGGCCAGGGCACGAGTGCACGGACGCAGCGGTCGATTTCTTCCGCAGACATCTTTGCAGGGTCGACATCCCCGTTCTTTCGTGTGAGCTTGGAACAGTACGTCACACCCGTTTCATCCTGTGTGACGGGGGAGAGGGGTTTTGTGAGCGTTTCCACAAGCAATTGTGCCCCCAGGGGAGCGAGCCGGTCGTGAAGCGAAGCGAAAGTTTCCCGCTCGTCTATCGGTGTCGTGCACTGTGCGAGTATGTCTCCGGCATCGAGTGTTTCAGACATTCTCTGTACGGTGACGCCGGTTTCTGTGTCTCCTGCGAGCAGTGCGTTCTGTATAGGAGAAGCTCCGCGCCAGCGAGGCAGGAGCGATGCATGCACGTTCACGGGAGCGATGTTGGGGATCTCCAGTATCTCTTTTGAGAGGATCTGCCCGTATGCGACTACCACGAGAAAATCACAGTCGGTGTTTTTCCAGGAGAGGTCTCTGTTGATGTTCTTTGGTTGCGTAACGCGGATCCCGTGTTTTTCAGCACAGAGCTTGACGGGAGGCGGGGTCATGACTTGTTTCCTTCCTACTGGCTTGTCTGGCTGCGAAATGACCAGTGTGACCTTGCATGCAGGGTGTGCAATGAGCGATTCGAGTGAGGGGACCGAGAACTCCGGGGTGCCGGCAAAAACGATGGAAAATCTTTCTGGCATTACCTTCCAGTGTACACTCTCCCCATGTCAAAAAGGCCCAAAATGCTCGCATCGGTCATCCGGGAAATTGTTGCGCCTGTTCTGAGAGAGTGTCCGCGGGAGTGTGGTATGGTCTCTCTGACCGAAGCGGAAGTTTCGAACGATTTCTCACATGCGACACTGTACGTGAGCGCGCTCAGAGAGCCGGATCTTGCCCTCCGTTTTCTGGAAGGGCGTCTCCCCGAACTGCAGCGTTCGCTCGGGCAGCTCCACCGTAAGCGCATCCCGATACTTCGGTTCCGGAAAGATCTGAGGACAGAGCGAGGAATCCGTATCGAAGAGCTGCTGCAGTGAAGGAAACAGAAGCAACAGAAGAGTGATACCCCTTCGCGTTTAAAACGTTATCAATGGATTGCAGATACGTGGCAGGAGTTCTTGGCTCAGGTAAACGCTACCTGCCTGCCGGCAGGCAGGGTACCCTCCTCCGCCTGCGGGCTTCCCACTTCGCTCTTCGAGCTTCGAGGGACAGGTCAGGCGGGCAGGCGAGAGGAGAAAGTATCTGGTTCTCTGAATAGTTGTCTTTTAGTTGCAACTTGGTATGAGAGGAAACAGAGGAGAAAATCCTGTTTTCCAACGAGGAAGGATGAACGCGTCATCTTTGTTCGACAGAGTGCTGTCATACTCCTTCGCCCCTCGTCCTATCCCGGGCGTCTCAGGGAGACGAGGGGCTACGGAGCACGAGAGGAGGGAGTATCTGGTTGGCTGGAATGGTCGTCTTTCATTTGCATCTTGGTATCAGAAGACACCTTGTTCTTTCCTGCAAGACTACAGTGTTGCCCGTAGAAATTCCTGCAAACTACAATAACCCCCTTTATGGCAATCTCCTTTCAGGACGCGAGGAAGGCACAGACAATTTTCGAGAAGGCACAACGGATACTATGCATGTGCCATCGCAACCCGGACGGTGATGCGGTGGGGTCGTCGCTTGGGATGGGTATGCTCCTTGAGAAGATGTATCCCGGGAAGCCCGTCTTCTTTCTCTGTGAGGACCCCGCGCCAGACACATTCAGTATCCTTCCCAATGTCCAGCGCATGCAGGGGCTGCCGGAGCTGAAAGGAGGAGATACCATCGTATTCCTCGACTGCGCGGAGCCCAAGCAGACGGGACTCCATGAAACGCATCCCCAACTCTTCGATAAAACATACCTCACGATCAATATTGATCACCATCCTACGAACACCCGGTTTGCAGATCTCAACTTCATTGTCCCGGATGCAGCTTCCTCCTGCGAGATTGTCGTAGAGCTTGCCGATATTCTCGGTTGGAAAATGAACAGTGACATTGCCACATGCCTGCTCACAGGTATGTACACCGACACAGGAGGGCTTCTCCACAGCAATACCACGGCCAAGGTCTACAGGACTGTTGCGGGACTCCTGCGTGCAGGTGCCCGCAGACAGGCCATAGTGGCTGCAGTGTTCCGCACAGCAAAATTAAGCACACTGCGGCTGTGGGGCCGTGTTCTTGAGCACATTACCCTCACGAAGGAAGGGGGAGCGATCTCTGCGATCACGCAGGGCGATTTCCGGGCAACAGGAGCGGAATACAGCGAGCTGACCGGTGCCATTGATTACGTGAATGCCGTGCCTGGCATGCGTTTCTCGCTCATCCTCTCCGAGAGGGATGGTATTGTGAAGGGGTCACTGCGCACACTCCGTGATGATGTGGATGTGGCGAAAATGGCGAGCAAATTCAGCGGGGGAGGGCACCGTAAAGCGGCGGGGTTCTCCGTGCCCGGAACCCTGCAGCCTGAAGTGCGCTGGAAGGTGGTAGAACCATCCAAGTGAGCCGAGAGAGCGGCCTCTTACTGGTCAAGTTTCTCTTCCTCCGGTTCTTCCTCTTTCCTCTTCTTGAGGATTGTGTTTTCCTTTGACTTCTCTGCGATAGGAGCTGCTGTCTTCTTCGGTTCGCTTAGTACTCCAGCACTGCGTGCAGTAGGCGCCGGTGTGTTGTCTACGGGGTCTATTGCATCGAAAGGATCCTCCGGCAGGGGCTCGTCCTTCACGGGTGCTGATGGCGGAAGAGCTGTTTGGACAGAAAGCTTCGTTGGGACGGCAGGTTTTTCCTGCGTTTCTTTTGGCGGGGGGATTGTGGTGTCTTCTTCATCCATGGGGTCTATGGCATCGAACGGATCCTCCAGTGCTTCCTCCTGCATATCTTTCTCTGCAGTCTGAAGATCCGGCGACCGGCCGGTGGCTGGAGAATTAGCTGGTTGTTCCTTCTGCGTCCCCTTTCCTGCTACCTCGCCTCTGCTTGGCATCGTTTCTTTTCCTCCTTCCGTTCTCTCTGCTTTTGCCGTCTGCTCTTCTTCCATCTGCTTCTGGATGAGTTCTGCCTCCTTGTCGGTGCCGCTGCTGGCTCTCCTTGGTGCCTTTGCTTCCACTATTGGGTTTTCCTCCATTGTTTTCTGCGGGTGATGCCCAAGTGCTACAGCGAGTTTTTTCTTCTTCGCCTCCAGTTTGAATTCTTCCTGAGCGTTGAGCTTCTGTTCAGGTGGTTTTCCATGCTTTACGGTCTTCTCGTCTTCTTGCTTGCTTTCCGGTTCCTCCTTCTCTGGCTCTTTCGCCTTTTCCGCCGTTCTTACTGCTTCATCTTTCTCTTTTTTTGCGGCGAGCACTTCTTCCGGCTTCGTGGTGATGACTTCCGACTCTTCGGGGCTTGCAACGACCTGTATTGCCACATGTTTGTTCCCGGCGAAGAAGAGGCCCTGTCCCACTTCAGAGTTCAGGAGGAGGTACTTCTCCCCGTCCGTGAGGTAGAAGAGCTTCTGCAGGTTGTCGACTGCTGTGGGGGACTGTTTCAGGAGTATCTGCAGCTGGGCGTTGGTGACGATGGGTTTTCCGTACGGCGAGTTCACGAAGTCTTCCACGTCCTGCGTGATGGTGGTGACGCCGAGGTAGTACTTTCGCGCGCGCTTGATGAGCCCATACAGGAACTTTGCGGAATCATCGTACTGCATGAGGTTCCATGCCTCGTCGATGACGAGGAACCGGCGTTTCATATCTGCGCGGATGCGGTTCCACAGGAAGTTGAGCACCACGTACATTGCCACAGGGCGCAGCGCATCCTCGAGATCCCGGATCTGGAAGACGACAAGCTGGTTTTCCAGTTCCACGTTCGTTTGCTTATCGAAGAGTCCCGCGTAGCTTCCTTCGGTGAACTTCATGAGAGTTTGTGCCATGTTCTCTCCGCCGTCCGTTGTCATGAGCACGTCGACGAGCTCATGCATTGTCGGCAGTTCTTTCTCCGTGTAATCCTTTGAATCCAGTGTGATGTCCTTGAGCGCGTAGGTATCCAGAATCGCTTTGTCCAGTATGCCGTCCTCTGAGGGGGTCAGTGTTCCGAGCATGAGCTTGAAGAGCCCGTGGAGCGTAATGACAGCTGCCCGGAGCACTTCACCGGGTCTTGCTTCCTCTCCACGGACTGCCTTTGGGAGATCGAAGGGGTTAATGCTGTTGCTACTCTGCAGTGACACGGGGATGAACGTGCCGCCCACCGTTCCTGCGAGGTTCACATATTCGTTCTCCGGGTCGATGATGAATACTTCTGTTCCGAACATCATCGAACGGAGGATCTCCAGTTTCACTGTGAAAGATTTACCTGCGCCCGATGTGGCGAATACCGTCGCATTGGCGTTGGCGAGGTCAAACCGGTCGAAAATCACCAAGCTGTCATTGTGACGGTTGATGCCGTACATAATTCCGTGGTCATCCGTGAGGTCGGAGCTCGTGAACGGGAAACTCGTCGCGAGCGGACTCGTATTCATGTTACGGGTGATCTCGATCTCATCCTGGCAGAAGGGGAGTGTGCTGATCCATGCATGTTCCATCTGGAACATTGCGGGTTTTGTCATCACGAGCTTCCCGCCGAGCAGAGATTCCAGATCTGCTTCCAATTTCTTGAGTGTTTCCTCGTCCTCGCTGTAGACGGTGACATACATGCCGAACTGGTACAGTTTCTCCTGGCCGCGTGCGAGCAGATCCCGCAGTTCTTCCGCGTCCTGGAGTGCGGCTTCCAGGCCAGGATCACGCACAATGCCACGTTGTTCCAACATGCGGATGGACGACCGCATTTCTGCTACCTTCTTCCGCAGCATTTTCATGATCGCTTTGTTGCTAATGGGGTAGATGAAATGGGCGATGTCCATCTCTGCGTCGTAGTTGATGGTCGGGGAAAGCCAGTTCGGGAAAATATAGCTCGGCCAGTTGTATACGAAGTACGTCCGTGCATGGAGATTGTTGAGTATGACTTCATTACGCCGAACCTCCATGCCCGCCGGCGCAATGAGATCCAGCGTTTTCTGAATCCCTTCTTCGTAGTGCTTGAGCGCGAGGAGTTCTTCTGCTGAGAGGGTACTTTTGCTCATGTGGCTCCGGGCCGAGACTGCCGCGTTCTGCGGAGCACTCTTCAGTCCCAGGAGCTCGTCGAGCGCGGCCATGAGAGAATTTTTGCGCTTCTGCTGCTTGGATTTCTTCTCCAGCTCTTTCTTGACGTTTTGTATGGGTGTAGTTTCAGCCATGGGAGAGGGAATGCACGGACAGTAAAATCATTCTATTGTACCAGAAATAGAGTTTTAGGGCAATCTGTGGATATACTCTGCCTACTTCTTTTGGATGAATTCGGACCCGAAGACATCGTCGTTCTCGCCGCTTTTTGATTTGCTGCGGCGGAATGGCTTCCCCTGGTCGAGAATCCCTAAGTCTTCTATACCTGGCACATCCAGTACCCGGAGGCCTGCAATGAGCACTTCGCGATTGTTTCCAATAGCTGTCAACCTCTCCTCTGCTATTTCCAGCAGCTCGTCGAAGCGGTCCAGGACATCTTTCGCCTGGTCAAGTTTCGCTTCTGTCTGGGCAAGCTGAGCTTGGGCTCCGGTAAGTTGTTCCTGTACGGTGGCTGCGCGGCCATAGTCCTCATTCCTGAGGATTTTCCGGAGGGAAGATTCCAGTTCCCGCACAGTGGATCGTTCCTCTTTCACTTGTGTGCTGAAGGAGTCAGTTTGCTGTTCTAATTCCTTCTGCTTCCGCACAGAAATGTTTCCAATTCCCTGGAGAGTTTCTATGTACGTGTCCAGTGCTTCTCCCCGGTTGCCGGACCTATTCAACATGTCGGCGATATCCACTTGGAGCACTGTTCCGAGTTCCTGCAGGAGGGCGAATGTTTCGCTCGTTGCGGGGAGCGATTGGCCTGTGAGTAGCCGTTGCTGTGACTGGATGCCGATCATTGCGGCCTGGACAGAGACAAATGCCCCCTGTGCGAGGTAGCTGCTCGTAAAAATACCCATGGTAGGACTGGGACGAGTGGCATGCGGGAGTTTCTGAGCTCTGTTTGCGAGGACGTACGAGGAAGCAACTCCCAGCTGGGGACTGAAAACTCTGAGCGGTTCCTCTGCCGTCTCTGCATTTTTTGCTTCGCTACTGCAGGCAGAGAGGAGTAAACCAACGCATAGTGCGGATGCAGCGATCCTTTTCATCGGATCATTGTACCGTTTTTTCATCTGTATAACAATAGAGTTCAATATTTGGGACTATTGAGCACAAAAGTTGTCTGAGATTAGGGTGGACAAACGTGCACACATTTTGTGTTCAAACAATGAGTAGATTATGTGAGCAAGATCAAATTTTGTTTTCAAGTGGCATGAGTTAGTTTCAGTGCTACATTTGGCCTTGTTCTCTGAGTATTTCTTTTGTTCAGCATTCGATTTTTCACGGATGTATGAGGTGGTGACAGATGCGGCTATCCAAGCGTTGAGCCATTCATTCGGACTCACGAATGCGCTGCTCGATTGGCATCGGCCGCAGGATCATGCACACGGAGATATCTCCACTGCTGCAGCATTGCGTCTGAGCAGACAGGTGGGGAAGAGCCCCCAGGAGATGGCACAGGTGCTCTGCGGTGCGCTTTCGAAGCTTCCGGATGTCGAGCGTGCGGAAGTCGCCGGTCCTGGGTATGTGAACGTCTGGCTCACGCCCACAGCACTTCTCCGTGAGCTCTCCCGGGCCCGGGAGGCGTGCACGGCGAAGGTGAAGAGGAAGGAACCGCCAGTCGTCATCGATTACTCGGCTCCAAACATCGCGAAGCCCCTGGGGATTCATCACATTCTGTCGACGGTGATCGGGCAGTCTCTCGCCAATTTGTATCGCCATCAGGGATATGAGGTGATTGGTATCAATCATTTGGGAGATTGGGGAACGCAATTTGGGAAACTGGCGGTTGCGGTCCAGAAATGGGGAGAGAAACCCCTGGCTGAGTGCTCGCTGGACGATCTGCTTGCGCTGTATGTTCGTTTTCATGATGAGGTGGAGAGCGATACATCTCTTGAGAATCAGGCGCGGGGGGCATTTAAGAAGATTGAGGAAGGGGATACGAAACTCCGGGCGTTCTGGAAAGAGGTCGTACGTATTACGGTGGAAGCGCTCGAGAGACTCTACGAGCGACTCCACGTTTCGTTCGACTACTCGCACGGCGAGAGTTTCTATGAAGACAAAATGCAGCCAATTATTGAGGAAGGGAAAAAGAAGAGTGTGTTTGCCGAAGGGGAAGAGGGTGCACTCGTCGTCCGGTTCCCTGAGGAGTCACAACTCTCTCCGGCTATCGTACTTAAGGCTGATGATGCGACGATCTACCTCACGCGCGATCTGGCTACGGCGCGCTATCGCATCGATACGTTCCACCCCCAAAAAATACTCTACGTCGTTGATGTCGCACAGCAGTACTACTTTAAGCAGCTCTTTGCCACGCTCAAACAATTGGGTTGGGATCTTCCGGAGCTGGAGCACATTGTTTTTGGGAGAATGAGCTTTAAAGACAAAAAGATGAGCACCCGCAAAGGGAATATTCTCCGGCTCGAGCATGTGCTGGATGAGGCGGTGGTTCGGGCCAGAGAAGTGATTGCTGAGCACGAAGGGCACATCCAGACTGACGATGCAGACACTCTTGCAGAAATGATGGGTGTCGGCTCGGTGGTCTATGGAGTGCTGAGCCAGAATCGCAAGATGGACATGGTGTTTGACTGGGGCAAGATGCTCAGCTTCGAGGGCAACAGTGCGCCGTACCTCCAGTACACGCATGCGCGTGCGCATTCAGTACTGCGGAAGGCTGATGCAGACGGGGCGGAGTTCCCCGCTTTCGTTGAGGAGCTCGCAGGGAAGGAGCGGGGGCTCGCACAATCGCTCCTGGAGTTTGCGAGGGTGCTGGAAGAAGCGAGGGCGGGGCATATGCCGCACATTCTTGCGAACTACCTCTTTCAGCTCTGCCAGGACTTCAACGCGTTCTACAACGACGTTCGTATCCTCGAGGCGGAGGGCCCGGTGCGCAGTCTGCGGCTGGCCCTCACCCAGTGCACTGCTGCCGTGCTCAAGACGGGCGCGGAGCTCCTGACCATCCGCGTTCCTGACCGCATGTAATTCACCTTTCCCCCTTCTCTCATGCCCCCCTATCGGTCCCGCCGCCGCTCCCGGCATCCTGTGAGCAATAGGTCTGTCGTCGCTTTCCTCCTTGTTGCCTGTTTCGGCATCCTCTTCGCTGGGTGCGGAGGCACTCCACCCGAGGAAGAAACAGCGGAGGAATTTGCGTTCACTGAAGACGATGTCGCTCGTTTTCGTGAGCTTGTGATGGGGGATGAAACAGGCACATCTGCCACGCTGACACCGCATCTTGTAGTAGAGGGATCGGAGGAAGCAGGGCCTCCCGTGCTCGATTTGTCGCAAGTGGATTCCTATAACGCGGTGCGTTCCGGTACGTCGGGGGAAGACGTCTACCGCGTCACCAATACCTTCGTGAATGTGCGTACAGCCCCGCAGGTGACTGCAGAACAGCTGGAACGTCTCGTGAAGGGCGATGCGTTCACAGTTATGGGGTTTCATGATGCGGCATGGGCGCACATACGTTTGGCCAATGGGAGAGAGGGGTACGTTTCCACCCGGTACATCGCAAAAATGACCTCGGAGGAGAAACTGGCTGAGGAGAAGGCAAAATTCGACGGCCAGTACTTTGTGAATTTTGGTTTTCTCAACATCCGCAAAGAACCCGATGCAGAGAGTGAGAAGATGGGGGAGCTGAAGGGGCAGGCTATCGTGAAGCCGCTCAGTATGGATCAGGTCTGGGCGCGCATTCCTTTTGAGGGCAAAGAAGGGTATGTGGCTGTGCAATATCTCAAGCCTTTCCTGCCGAATTTCCTTGTGCGGCAGGAGAGTTACGATCTCCCCGTGCTCCACTACCGCATGGATCAGGAAGGAATGCAGGATGTGCTGGTGAAGCACATAGGCCGCCTGAAGCAGGAAGGCGTGAACATCATGACGTTCAAGGATTTTAAAGACCTGCTCATCCGGCAGGAGGATCGCGATGTGCGTTTTGAGCCAAAGAGTGTTCTTCTTGGTATTTCAGGACTTACTGCAACGAATGTGAAGGAAATATCCGATATCCTGCGTGCGAGCGGTGTGCGTGCCACATTCTTCATCCAGACGCAGGGAGTTGGCATAAACGGCATCACCGAACAGAACCTCCTCACGCTTGTCGCGAACGGGCACGATGTTCAGTCGGCTGGGCACACAGGGGATGACCTGCGTTCCCTCACCAATGCACAAGTGGATCTTGAGATGAAGCAGAGCAGGAAGCTCCTCGAGCAGATGGCAGGCAGGCCCGTGCATGCCATTGCGTATCCGAGTGGGGGAGTGAACGAGCGCGTGGAAGATCTCGCAGCAGGAGCAGGGTATCTCTTCGGTGTGGGCTCTTCGCCGTTCCGTTCGTTTGAGCGTTCTCAGCTGCTGCGCATGCCGAGTTACCAGATTACTAGCAGCATGTCCGAAGAAGATGTGCTCAACATTGTGAACGGGCAGGAGTAGATTCATCAGCTTGTTAGCTTTCAGCTTATAACTTCATTAGCTTCTATTAGGAAGGTACAAGATATGAGATCCAAAATCCCAATCCTAATGAAGCTAACAAGCTAATAAGCTAAAGAAGCTCGTCAACTATTGTTGCTGCTCCCCTCCGGGGAAGACGAGTTCAATCTTCTTCATGAGTTCTCCGGTGTTGTCGCCTGCCATTGCAGCCGCCTCTTTGGCGGCCTGCTGCGTGATCTTCTGCAGCAACTCATCGCCATGTTCATACATGTACCAGATGCTGAGGAGCAGCACGGCAATGGGTATGAGGCCGATCAGTCCCCTGAAGAACCCGCCCCATGTGCGCAGCCGGTCACGCGCATCCAGACGGTGCAGATGCTCGATGATGATGTCGAGCTTATCCTCGACGGTGAGTGTCTTCTCTTCTTTCTTCTTCCTGAACATAACGGAGGAGGTTAGAACCCGCGGCGCCACTTGCGGACGTACTCAAAGGCGCGTGTTGCATGGTACAGGGGAGAGAGGGGAACGTCCATGCAGTGCGTGAGTTCCAGCATCTTTCCTCCGAATCCCGTCTTGAACAGCGTGACGCCGCGGAACGGGTGTCTCTTTGCGCCTTCCGGGGCGATGCCCCAGAAATTGTAGATGTGATCGCTGCGCCTGAGTGCGTCGGCGATGGCTGTCCACTGCAGCAAATAGCTTGCCGGTATTTTGCCGTACTTGTCTGTGCTCGCTCCGTGGTGGTAACTCGTCTCGCCGGCCATGTGCATGTGAATGGAGGATGCAATAACCTCGTTTCCGTAGCGGGCGAGATAGAGGGTACATTCGCTGCGTGGGGCGAAGAGTCCCACCTGAGCCCGGAAGAATGCATCTGTGTACGGTGTGAAGTGGTGCCGTTTCCGTGTTTCTTCGTGGAGTGCGAGGAAGAGCGGTAAATCCCGGAGGGGATCTCTCGATGCTTCCACTGTCACCCCTTCACGCTCTGCGCGCCGCACGAGATTCCGAGTGGTTTTCCTCAGTTGCATGAAGAGTTCCTCTTCTTTCCGCTGTTTCGATCCATCGTTCTCCTTCTGGCCCTGCCATACATCCGGTTGCGTGAGAGGCAGGTACCAGAGATGCTCGGCAAGCAGATGCAGCGGTGATGGTTTGCTGCCGGGTATGCTCTGGTTTTTCGTCCAAAACGGGCTGATGCGTACAAAAAGGCAGCGCTGCTCCTTTGCATATCTGCACAGCTCCGCAAGGAGCGGTTCCAATGCCTCTCCCCGTTTGAGGAGGGGGCCGTACGGGACGCTCAGGTGCCTGCCGCGCCGTGCCGGGACGGTGATGGCCTGGCAGATCCCTTCGATCTCATTCCCGCTACGCGCCTCGAGTCTCAGCGGTTCCTGCCCCGTGCTCCGGTATACCTCACCCATGGTCCAGCTCTGCAGGAAGGGGCGAAATTGCTGTACTGCGAGGAATGCGTCCCAGGAGGATGGGTCTAAAGCTTCGGAAATAGTCACCGTTGGAGTATAGACGCAGAGGCGTACAGACGTATAGATCTGTGAGCGACTCGCGCGAAGGCTATTTTTTTATCAATGCATCCATCCTCCTCGCGAGTCTCTCTGCTTGGAATACTGTCATGGTCGGATGGGTTGGCAGAGAGAGGATTTGCTCGCAAGCCGCTTCTGCTGTGGGATCTTTGCCCCAGTGGTAGTCCATGATGTCCATGTTCACGGTCTCCGGGCACACGACACAGCTCGTCCACCCGTCATTGAGATGGATGTTTTCCTTCCTGAGGATTGCACGCTTCCTCTGTGCATCCTTTACAAAGAGTGGGAATTTCTGGAGAGGAGATCCCGGTGTTATTCCCTGCAGCATCGGCCAACCATGCTCTTTCCCGTACCGCAGAAAGAAGTCTGTGATTGTACGGCGGTGGTTGTTGATCGTCTCCAGCCGCTTCAATTCACCGAGGGCGAGAGCCGCACAGGCATTGGGCAACTTATAGAGCAGAGGAGACATCGATCCTTCTTTTTCCTCCTTTGTCAGGACCGGCGCGATCAGTCGAAACTGCCGCATTGTCCAGAGGACCGGTCGAAGGAGGCCTGTGCAGCTTAAGGGCCGGACAATGGAGTACATCCGCGCCGGATACTCGAGCAACCGGGCTACCTCCCACCATTGCCGATGGATCGCAGCCTCTTCCATTCCGGCGATCTTCTGCGCCATTGCCGGATCGCGGCTCATCACCGCTCCTCCTTCAATGCCCGAAATGGCTTTGTCCCGCCCGAAGCTCAGGATGAGGAAATCCCCATACTTCCCGATCGTCCCGGGTCCGGAGTGGTCAGGGATCACGTGGGCCATGTCTTCGATGAGGACAATGCCATGCTTGTCGCAGAGTGACCGCAGCTCTTTTACCGGAGCCGGGATGCCGAACGTATGCTGGCAGATAACGGCTTTTGTTCGCTGCGTGATGCAGGTTTCCACTGATTCTTTCGTCAGGTTAAGTGTGTCACGGTCGATATCGGCGAACACCGGGACAGCTCCCGAAGCATGAATGGCATTGGGGACCACGACGCAGGTGTATCCCTGCACAATGACCTCGTGACCGGGGCGAACATCCAGCGCCCGCAGCACAGCGAAGAGAGCCTGTCTGCCTGATGTGAAGAGAGCAGGCTCGCCCGGGAGCACCTTCTTCAGTTCCTGTTTGAGCTCGTTGCATGCTGTGCCTGCAACGTAGCGCCAGGGTGCGTACGAGAGTGCAGTCGCCTTCCACAGGTAGCGCCAGTCGACGTGCGGGCCGAAGGTGTGGTGGATGGGGCGTATTCTCATGGCAGGAGCCGTTGGATGGTTGCAGGCGGTATACGTCCTATGCAGATGAGCAGTGTGTCTTCCCCCATTTTCTCTGTGAAAGGTGTGCAGACCTCGATAGGTTTCTTGAACCCTTTTTCAAAGAATTGGCCGCTGCGCGGGTTCATGAATATCACACGGTCGAACACACCCTGTGCCGTTTCCCCGAGCTCAGAATGGATGTGGTCCTGTTCGGTTCCCAGTTCAATCAGCCCGCTCGTGAGGAGCACTTTCTGCTTGGCAGGTTGTGTTCTTGCCCATGCGATTGCCGCCTTGAAACTGTGAGGGCTTGCATTGTGCGTGTCATCGAGGATGGTGACTCCCTTCTCCGTACGTACGGAGAATGTGTGATCGGGGGGAGTGTATTTGGATACTGCCTGTGCTATGTCTCTGTCGCGCATGCCGAGGGTACGGGCTGCTGCAATGGCCAAGAGAACGTTCGTCACGTTATGTGTGCCGTGCAGTGGAATACCAAAACGGGTATCTCCAGTGCGGAATGCAATGCCCGTGGGTGTTTCTTCAATATCGAATGCCTCGATGTCTGTGTGCCCCCCTGTTCCCACTGTCTGCACAGTGCAGGAGGTTCTCTCCGCGAGCGCTGCGCAGGCGGCATTATCTGCGTTGAGAAATGCGATGCCGTCTGGGGGGAGAGCTTCTACAAGCTCTGCTTTGGCATTCACGAGTGCTTCCTGCGAGCCAAAGAGTCCCATGTGCTGCTTGCCTATGAATGTGACAATTCCCATTGTCGGTTTTGCAATGCGGCAGAGCAGAGCGATTTCCCCCTGTCGGTACGCACCCATTTCAACGATGAGCACTTCCGGTGGGTGATCTCCCCGCCGGGAGAGTTCTTTGAGAAGCCAGCCAGACACACCCATCTCCGAATTCACATACGCGGGAGTTGCCTGCACATTTCTGCCAGTGAGAACGCACGAGAGAAGTTCTTTCACTGTCGTTTTTCCAACGCTTCCTGTTATCCCTATGACCGTGAGATCTGGGAACTGCTCGCGCAATTTCTGGGCTCTGTGCATTCTCCTCCTCTTCAGGAAACGATCGAGGGGCCAGAAGAGGAACCAGGAGAGCGCGAGAGTGAAGGCCTGGAAGAGAGGCAGTACGGCGAGGAGCGCAGGCTCGCGAGACAACCAGGAATAGGCAATGATGGCATCCGCCACCAGTGTGGAGAGCACGAGGGTCACTGCTTTCTGTGTCCACACGGGGAATCGCTGCTTCCTCAGTCCCAGTTGCACGAGCGTCAGCATTCCGAGGAGTGCTAATGCAACAGTGTGCCACACGGGACGGAAAGCCGCATGGAATACTCCTGCGATGCTCAGTATCAATACTGTTGTGGGCCGGATGAGTCCGAAGAGCTGCCGGAAGCATCCCTCACTGCGGAGGTGTTCGCGCAGACGGTCGAACCGCCACTCCTTCACCTGCCACAACCATGCGAAGGTGAGCAGAGGGGAGAGAGAAGCGAGGAGAGCCAGCCCTAGGTACATCACGGTAGTCACGGTGCATCATCCTACTGCAGGACTCCCGATTCCAGAAGCGGGGTCCTCGTGTTTTCTCTCTGGCTCTGGGATGGAAAATCTGCTTTTACAGGGGGATTGTCCCCCATCACTGCTGTGCTACTCAGTCCACGGAGTGAGCAAGTCCCGAATACGCTCTGCAATTTCCTCCGCGCGGTCACGGTGCACAGCATGTCTCGTGCCTTCGAACGCGTGTAATTCGGAGTGGGGAATTTCGTAGCACATCATCTTTGCGTCTTTGTAGGGGGTCATTCTGTCGGCGGTACCCCAATAAATATCTGTGGGGACGGCGATACGTTTGAGCAGGGGACGGAGGTCCTCTTTCGTCACTTCGATGAGCGTCTGACGCATGGTGGGTGAAGCTTTCTCGTAGTCGTGTATGCGTACGAGTTTGTAGAGCATCTTCCTCCCGAGCGGCTGCAGGTGCCTGCATCCCGGAAAAGAGAGGAGTATTTTGCCGCTCTTTGCCAGCGTGAGGCCGATGATGCGCCTTGCGTGGCGGGGGCGCCGGATACCAGCTGCTGCGCAGAGGATGAGATGCTCGATGGGCAAGCTGTTTCTGGTAGCCAGTTTGATGCCGATGCGTCCTCCGTGAGAGTGCCCGAGCAGGAAGAGCGGTCCTTCTGCGCGCTCACGGATGTACTGCTCTGTCCAGTCAGCATAGTCATCCACGGTCCAGGGTTCTGCGGGTTCCGGCTCTCCTCCGAATCCCGGTAAATTCGGCGTGAGAATGTTCATGGCCACTCCTTCCAAGGCCTTGCGCAGTTCGGTGAATGATTCCGCCGAACCGCCCCAGCCGTGCAGGCAGACCAATGTAGGTTTCGCAGTCGCATTCATAGAAGATTGGGTGAAGTGGAACCAGTCAGCCGCATTTGCGGCTTCCGGTTCACGGCGACGCCGTGCAGGCAGACAAGTGTTGGCTTCTGCATAGCCCGTAGCATGCAGCGCTCCTCCCGCTGCCGCAAGGATGTTGCCCTGATGTTTTTCTGCTAGACTCTGCGCATGCGCAAGTTCTGTGTGCTCTTCTGCTCGGCCGCAGCGCTTCTTCTCTCTGCTTGTTCTCAGGAAGAACACACGCTCCGTGTGTCTCAGATTCTCATTGGTTCGGGGACGAATGAAGCGGAGGAGATTGTGGTCTACAAAGACAGCTTCCTCCCATCCGATAAGACGTTCTATGCTCATGTATTCACGGAAGGGTTTTTTGAGCCGGAAGAAGTCACAGGTGCGTGGTGGTATGTCCCGCAAGACCGCAAGATATTCGAGACATCCGTGGAAGTGAATCCGCAGTATCCGGTAGCCAAATTTGTGCTCACCAACACTACTGAGCGCTGGGCTGTCGGCGAGTACCTCTTCACCGTGTCCCGTGGCAAGAAGCAGCTTGGGGAGAAGAGGATTACGGTTCTTGAGAGAGGGGAATAGGGGGTGAAAACTTGATTTTTTCTGAAACAGTGTCCTTTTTTCCGCGTTTTACACATCGCACTTCTCTTTCCCATGGAGCATTCCGCTCTCCTCTCTCACAGGCTCCCGCGTTCCCCGTTCAAGTTTGCGTGGTTCGTCAGCCGTGTCCACGGAGGGTGGGCTACAGGAGCCATCATTGCCGTGCTCGTGGGCGAGTCCCTGGATCAGGTTCTCGTTGTGCTCCTGAAACTGGTGATCGATGCGGCAACGACGGCCGCGGAAATGGGTTTTCAGGACACGAGTGCCATGTGGCTCTTCGGGATACTCTTCCCTGTCACGTACCTGCTAAATGAGAACATGTGGCGGGTGAGCGGCTTCTGCGGCATGCGCTGGATTACGGGTGTGCGCGCCACTGTGCACAGGGTTCTTTTCTCCTACCTTACCGAGCACAGCAGTGCGTACTTCAACGAGCGTTTTGCAGGTGCACTCACGAATAAGATCAGCAATGCGTCACGGGGAACGGGTGATATTCTCTCCTCTTTCCTGTGGGAATTCCTCCCCCTGCTTGTGGGGTTTGCTCTGAGTTTTGTGATTGCTGCCGTTGCAGATTGGCGGCTGGGCGTTTTTCTCGGGGGATGGATTATTCTTTTTCTGCTCATCAATGTGTTTCTTGTTCTCCGGAAACACCCGTACTCCTATGCGGTTGCGGAGAGTGCCTCGATCCTGAAGGGCAAGATGGTCGACACCACTGCGAATATTTCTGCGGTGCACCAGAGCGGCACACACGAGTTCGAGCGTTCGTACGTCGACAGCTACATAGAGGCCTTCCGCAGCGCTGATCTGAAAAACTGGTGGCTCTCGGAGTGGATTCTCTTCACCAATGGCGTGCTCATTGCATTCTTCATCGCGGGCATGTTTCTGGTTGCACTGTTCCTCCTCAGCAGGGGTTTTATCACGATTGGTACTGTGGTGATGATTGTGACCATTGTGCTCAACATCGTCCGTGGGCTCTTCTTCATCGGGCACAAAATGACGGATTTCATGGATAACTACGGGCAGGTTCGTGAAGGGTTGCAGGAACTTCTCCTCCCGCACGATATTGTGGACGAGCCCGGAGCTTCACAGCTCTCGGTTGAGCGTGGGGAGGTGGAGTTCCGTGATGTGCACTTCAGCTACGGGCACAAGACTGTCTTTGATCATCTCTCCCTCACCATCCGTGCAGGGGAGAAGGTGGGACTCGTCGGGATAAGCGGTGCAGGAAAGACCACGCTTGTGAATATTCTCCTGCGACAGTACGAAATGGATGAGGGTGGTGTCTCCATCGACGGACAGAATATCCGGCAGGTGACCCGTGAGAGTTTGCGCAAGGCGGTTGCCATGGTTCCGCAGGATGTTTCCCTGTTCCACAGAACCATTTGGGAAAACATCCGTTACGGGAGTCTGGAAGCGACGGATGAGGAGGTCGTTCATGCGGCGAAGCTCGCGCAGGCAAATGATTTCATCCTGGATCTGCCGGGTGCGTACGACACGTACGTCGGGGAGCGCGGCATCAAACTCTCCGGCGGACAGCGCCAGCGCATTGCCATTGCCCGTGCGTTTCTGAAGAATGCGCCTATTCTCGTACTGGATGAGGCCACGAGCTCTCTGGACAGCGAGAGCGAGGAGGCTATCCAGCATGCGCTTGCCGAGCTCATGCTCGGGAAGACGGTGCTTGCCATTGCCCACCGGCTCTCCACGCTCCAGGCGATGGACCGTCTCATTGTGCTCGATGGGGGAAGGATTGTCGAAGACGGGTCCCACGCCGCACTACTGAAGCAAAACGGCATCTACGCGCGCTTGTGGCACGGGCAGGTGAGCGGGTTCATCCAGGAATCCTGAAAACTGATCATTGCTTTAGTTTTTTGAAGATGATAAGTTTTGCCTGTGAGCGCTACCGACTACCTCACAGCACCGCAGGCAGCAGAATTCATTGGGGTATCCATCGTGACGCTGCGCCGGTGGGACGAAGCAGGCATTCTTCCGAGTGAGAGAGAAGGGAAACAGAAGCACCGCCATTACAGCAGGGAGGATCTCGTAGCGTTCGTTGGCCGTGCAGCACTTCCTTCGTCACTCACAGGGGTGCACACGTTCGTGTTCGATTTTGACTCCACACTCTTCCCACTCGAGACACTCGAGGAGTTGCTGCGCATTGCGCTTGCGCATGATCCCCTCCGCAGAGAGAAGTGTGCAGAAATAGAGGAAATCGGAAGGCAGGGAATGGAAGGGATCATTCCCATTGCGCAGTCCATAGCGCTGCGTCTTGCCTGCGCAAAAGTCCATCGCTCGCACATCGAGCAGTTCGTGCAGGAGGCGAAAACGCAGCTCTCCCCAAGAGTGCTGCAGTGCCTTGCCCTGCTCAGAGAGCGCAAGCAGAAGATCCTTGTTCTCTCGAATGGGTTTCGTGAGTGCATACTTCCGCTCACGACGCTGATGGGAATTGAACCGATCGATGTGTTCTGCGGCCGGTTCCTCTTCGCGGGCGATGGGACGGTACTGCGCCCATGCCGGTCACCGCTTCTCGGGTCCCATGGGAAAGCGAATACGGTTCGTCTTCTCCGGGATAACGGGTTCGCTCCCGGAACGGTGTTCATGATTGGAGACGGCATGAGCGATTTTGATGTTGTTCAGCAGAGCGCAGCGGATCACTTCATCGGGTGCGGATTCTTCCGGAGGAGGGCTTCTGTGCAGGAACAGGCGCCTCATTTCTGTTCAACCATCGGTGCGTTGCAGTCTATGTTGCGCTCTCTCTTTCCTTAATTCCTATGTCTGCTGCTACCTTCTCGCTCTCGAAGGAGAAGATCCGTTTCCTTCTTCTGGAAGGCATACACAACAGTGCTCTGGAGCGCCTGCGGGCCGACGGCTACACCAATGTCGACTATGAGACTGGCAGCTACGATGAGGAGGAACTTTCTTCCCTCATTGGTGAGTACCACTTCCTCGGCATACGGTCGCGCGCTCTCGTGACAGAAAAGGTGCTGAGGAAAGCAAAGAAGCTTGCTGCCATTGGCTGCTTCTGCATCGGGACGAACCAGGTGGATCTCAGGGCGGCCAAGAGGCTTGGTATTCCCGTGTTCAATGCGCCTCATTCCAACACACGGAGCGTGGCAGAGCTTGTCATCGGTGAACTCATCATGCTTATGCGCGGGATTCCGCAGAAAACGACTGCGGCACACAGGGGTGAGTGGATGAAGAGCCCGCGTGACAGCCGCGAAGTCCGCGGAAAAATTCTCGGCATTGTCGGGTACGGGCACATCGGATCGCAGGTTGGTGTGCTGGCGGAAGGCCTGGGATTGCGTGTGCAGTATTATGACATTGAGGATAAGCTCCCGTATGGGAATGCACAGCCCGTTGAGTCTCTCAAGGATCTCCTTCGAACTTCCGATGTTGTCACACTGCATGTTCCTGGAACGGAACTCACGAAGGGCATGATCGGTCTGAAGCAACTGAAGGAGATGAAACAGGGGTCGTTCCTCATCAACACATCCCGCGGATCAGTGGTTGTCATCGATGCTCTGGTGGAAGCGCTGCAGAGCAAGCACCTGGGCGGTGCGTCCATCGATGTGTTTCCGCAGGAGCCGAAGAGCAATAGCGAAGAATTTGTATCCCCGCTCCGTGACCTTGAGAACGTTCTCCTCACGCCGCACATCGGGGGGAGCACCATGGAAGCGCAGGCGAATATCGGGAAAGAAGTGGCGGACAAGCTCATTCAGTACAGCAACAACGGTTCCACGCGCTTTGCGGTGAACTTCCCCGAAGTGAGCCTGCCGCCGCTCGCAGGGAACCACCGTTTCATGCACATCCATGAGAACAAACCGGGGATGATGAGCGCCATCAATGCTGTGTTCGCGGATCTCGGCATCAACGTCGCGGGGCAGTATTTGCAGATAGACGGGGAGATAGGGTATGTCATCACCGATTCGGAACCGCATCCATTGAGCAGGCAGGTCTCTGCGAAGTTGCGCAGCATCCCAGGTACCATCAAATCTCGCTGTCTCTACTGATTCTCCTCTTCCCTCTCTTTCCCATGTCCTTCCTCACATTCGGCGTCGGGCCTTCCAAACTCAGCGCGGAGACCGCACAGGATCTCCGGAATGCTGCGGATCTGCAGATTGCCGAAATCAGCCACCGGAGCCAGGCATTCGCCGAGATCTCCCGGCGGGCCCTCGGGGGGCTGCGCACCTTCCTCCGCATCCCGGACTCGTACCATATTCTCTACACGAGCTCCGCGAGCGAAGCGATGGAACTTACGATCCAGAGCACGGTAGAATTAGCCTCTTTCCATTTTGCGCAGGGAAAATGGTCCCAGTATTTTGCAGATATCGCAAAACACTTCCGCCGCCGGGTGCTCATAGATACGGTGGAATGGGGCCAGAAGAATGACTTTCGGAATACGTTTGTTCCCACTGAGGCCGATCTTATCACAATTTGCCACAGCGAGACGAGTACCGGAGTGGCCTGCGACCTCGCGGATATCCGTGCTGTACGCCACCGCTTTCCCTCCACATTTCTCGCTGTCGATGGGACCTCCATTATGGGGGCGGTGGCGGTAGATATCGCCCTCGCCGACATCTGGCTCTTCTCCGTGCAGAAATGCTTCGGGCTCCCGGCGGGGTTAGGGGTGATGATCGTGCATGAGCGCGTCTTCGAACGTGCCGCGGATCTCATCGCGAGGGGGGTGCACAATCCTGGTGTCTTCAACCTCCCCGCCATGTTCACGATGGTGCAGAAGGACTGCAACACCGTGGCGACGCCGAACGTGCTCGGCATCTACCTTCTCGCTCAGCAGATGGAGCGGTGGAATGCGCAGTGCACTATGGAGTCGCGGGAGAGGGAGACAAGGGAGAAAGCAGAGCTGCTTGGCCGGGCGATCGAGAAATCCTCTTCTTTCCGTTTCCTCGTCCGTGCCCCGGAGGACCGGTCACCCACTGTCTGCTGTGTGCGGTCGGATCCACAGACCATTACCTCTCTCCATGCGCTCTGCCGCGCACAGGGGATCGAGCTGGGGAAAGGGTATGGGAAGCTGAAAGAGGAGACGGTGCGCATCGCAAATTTCCCTGCGATCACGTGCGGGGATATTCAGCGCCTCCTGCAAGTGCTGGAGCACGTGCGTTCACGTACTCCAGCAGCTTGAGAGAAGAGAGATTAGTGCTGCGACAGGTAGCGGACCAGGTACAGCATCTCCTCGTAGATATCGAGCATTTCCTGGGAAGGCCGGGACTGCCTCTCTCCCCGCAGCCAAGCCTGATAGGCAAGATCTGCTGCATTGATTTCCTCTGTGGAAATCTGGTAATCCCTGTTGCTGTCGAGCGAGAGGTAGGTTTTCCAGATGTCGATTCCATTGCTTCCCGGTTTTGAGAGTTTCAGCATGGCCTGCGTGATGGCGGCAATATCATTCTGGTTTGTCTTGCCGTCTTCCGTGATGTCCGTGAATGGGTGCGTTGTCTTGTTTCGTATGTCAGCAAATACGTAGTGAGCATTGATCACCACACTACGCACGGTCATTACTCCGTCATAGCTGAAGTAATCCAGGACATTTTGTTCCTGGCATTGGAAGTCACAACTACCCGTTGTCTGCACTTCGTTCCGGCACTCTGCGCTGCAGCCGTCGCCGTTCGTGCGGTTCCTGTCATCGCACTCTTCCATATGGTCCCTGTTGGTGTTCCCGTCTCCGCAGCGCGGTCCTTCCTTGATGAGCCACATGCAGTTTCCTCCGCAGTACCGGCATTCCTGGCCGTATGCAGGAGTACATTCCCTTCCGTTCGCTGTTCCACTGTCGCATTGCTCACCTGCATTGATGACACCATTACCGCATGCGGGTGCCGATAGATGATTTGCCCCACCGCCGGACCCGGGAAGCACGCCTATGGCATCGAAGTCGAGGGGTCCTTTTCCTGCAACGTAGAGCACAATGTTGCATGGCCAGTCGCAGGTGGTAGTGAAGAGTTCCTCCCATGCCAGGTTCCCTGTGGTATAGCTGCCGTTAGGGTTCCTGCTCAGATCCATGTTTGTTCTTGAATTCTTGGAGTACAGTTCGCCTCCTCCCTGGTTAGACTGGTGGAGGAAGAAGTTTGCAATGGCTCTGTGACGCGCAGGCCATGTTGCGTACACCTTGTACGTTCCTTCCATAAGATTGTTGAATGTGTACGTCGCGTTTCCCGACCTGAGGTCTGGAAGGCTGATGTAGTCTCCATTGAATCCCTTTCCAGTTTTTGTCTGCCAGTTGTTGATGGTGCTCTGGAACGTGGAGTCACCATCATCGACGACAATGAGATCCCCCGTGTCTGGCCGGCCTTCGCCACCTCCTCCCGTTCGGCAGGCAGATCCCTGCACTGTCTGAGTGGTGCACTGGCTGGAGCAATAGGAACACGTCTGGCCACAGGCAGCCGTACACGCCTGCCCGTTCTGGCTCCCGTTGTCACACTGCTCTCCCTGGTCCGCTCTTCCATTCCCGCAGAGGTCCTGTGGCGACTGGCAGTCGCTTGTACAGGTGCCCCGGATGAGCTGTGCCGGGGGGCCCAGACATTCGGGCGGGGCGCTCGGGCCGCATCCGCCCGGATCGAAGAAGTCCGCCTCACCCTCCTCACAGATGCCGTTGCCGCATTCATTCCAGAAGCAGGAGCCATTCCGAACGGTGAGGATTGCCTGGCCGCACGTCCCTGTCTCATGCTGCATGACGGGAGTGTAGGGAGGGCACTCGATGTTCCTCCCACCTGTGCCCTGCACCTGTACATCGTACGCTTCGTACCCGCGCGGGATTCCCGGGTGGAACTGGTAACTTGTCTTGGGGGTGCTCTGTGTAATGGAACCCCCACCAGCTGTGTTTTTGTGGTTGTACTTCAGCGAGAATGTTACTGGCTGGTCGGATTGCAATCTGAACTGTGCAAACGGGTACATGCCTTGCGGTCCCGCGAGGGTTGTGACATCCACGTTGCTCATTCCTGCGATTTCAAAGGTCTGTTCCGGTGCATCAAACGGGCGGAGAACGAGTGCCTTGCTCTTGCCTGCATATCCTTGCTGCACCTGTGTCCCGTAGTATCCGTAACACCCCTTCTCCAGTATCCAGGCATCTCCATCGGGATTTCCTTCCAGCGACAGGCGCCCGTTTGCGTCCGAATTCAGTTGGTTGTTGCGGTAGTCATGCACTCCTGGGACCGGAGCGGCATTCAGTGACCGGTCTACAAATGTGAAATTCAGAGTCATGGAAGAGGATTCCGTCGTGCACTGTGCGCTGCATCCGTCACCCGATGCCGTGCCTCCGTCGTCGCACGTTTCTCCGTTCCCCGTATCCACTGTGCCGTCTCCGCAGTGCGGTCCCGTGACAGTCACCGTCGAACACTGGGAGGAACAGTACTCGCACGTTTGTCCGTAGCCTGCGGTACATGCCTGTCCGTTCTGGCTTCCGTTATCACACTGCTCGCCGTTCCCGGTGTCCGTCGTACTATCCCCGCAGCGCGGTCCCGTCACTGTAACGGTGGTACAGTCAGAGGCACAGTACTGGCATGACTGTCCGTACAAGGCGATACAAACTTGTCCGTTCTGGCTCCCGTTGTCGCATTCTTCTGTTCCTTCCCGGCCTCCGTTGCCGCAGACCGGCCCCCCAGTCCCGCCTCCACCAACGCACTGGCCGACATTCAGGATGATGCGCACGGCGTCTTCGCTCTCCGCCATCGCCTGGGCGAGATCTATGCGTCCATCACCGTCGAAATCCGCTGTCACCATGCTTCTCCCTGTTGTCTGCATTGGAAGAGTGACAGTGTCTGCGAAGGTTCCGTTGCCGTTTCCTCTGCGGAAGTTGTAGTTCGCCGATACATAGACGCATCCGATGAGATCGCGTACGCCGTCTCCTGTGAAGTCCGCGAGTGCACCGTCTCTTCCCAGATTCTCTGAGTGCACAGTCTTCGTGAATGCCCCATGCGTATCATTCATCCAGACGTAGAACCCGCCGCCGTTTGGCAGCTGCACGAAATCCACGAAGCTGTCTCCATTCACATCACCCGTGAGCAGGTCGTTTGTGTAGGGGTTCATAGGTGTGTGGCTGTAGCTCGTGGGTGCCCCAAATACTCCCTGGCCGTTGTTTCTGAATACCTGCATGTTCGTGCCACCGGCGCCATGTGGAGTGGCAATGGCGTCCAGATCGCCGTCGTTGTCTACGTCCACCAGTGTGGGATGGTACTGGTTTCCTCCCTCAGTACCCAGTTCCGGTCCTGCGGAGAAGTTCAGCCCCGCACCTCCAATGAAGATCGTTCCTCCGTCGTAGAGACCTCCTGCGAACACGTCCAGATCTCCGTCTCCGTTCACATCCCCCACACTCACTTCGTGGTAGAAGTGTCCGCCGCCCGTGGAGAAGGTGCGTGGTGTGCCGTTGAATTTTCCCTGTCCATTATTCGCGACGATTGCTATTTGCCGATCGAAAGAATTGATGCCGAGCACAATGTCCTTGTCTCCGTCCTTGTCAAAGTCTCCGAGCGCAACGTCCCGGTACACTCCTCCGGGAGTGTAGTCCTTGTGTGTCTCGAATGTCCCGTCCCCGTTACTGAGGAAGACGGAGATGGTGGTGCCTCCCTGCCCGGGGAGAATATTGCCGAGTGTTGCAAGATCTGTGTCACCGTCGCCGTCCAGATCGCCGCTTGCAATCCATGCGGTGTATGTGGGAGCCGGGAGCGAGGTCACTTCGCATGCCGCTGCGTGTTCATTGGTACATGTTTCGCTGCATCCGTCGCCCGGTGCCGTGCCTCCGTCATCGCACTCCTCTCTGTCTGTATCGACTGTGCCATCCCCGCAGCGCGGTCCCGTTACCGTCACCGGCGTGCACTGGGTAGAACAGTACTCACATGTTTGCCCGTATTCCGCGGTACACACCTGTCCGTTCTGGCTCCCGTCGTCACACTGCTCGCCATTTCCTGTGTCCGTCGTACTGTCCCCGCAGCTCGGTCCCGTTACCGTCACCGACGTACACTGGGAAGAGCAGTACTGGCATGTCTGTCCGTAGTCTGCAGTACACGTCTGTCCGTTCTGGCTTCCGTTATCACACTGCTCGCCGTTCCCGGTGTCCGTCGTACTATCCCCGCAGCTCGGTCCCGTTACCGTCACCGACGTACACTGGGAAGAGCAGTACTGGCATGTCTGTCCGTACCCTGCGGTACACGCCTGTCCGTTCTGGCTCCCCTGGTCACATTCCTCCGCCCCCTCCCTCATCCCGTTACCACAAGCCTCCGCTAATTCCCTGAAGGAAATCACAGGAGATACATCTGTCAATGAACTATCTTCTGCATCTGTGATTCTAAACCGCAGAGTTTGATCGCTCTGCAGAACGGGGAGATACACTCTCGGTATGAAATCTCCGTTGCACTGCTGTGGGCCGTGGTTGCAGAACGCGACTTTGATGGTGGGAAAGGAATTATTGGTGGAACATCTGTCGTTGTTCGCAAGACACTCGGCGAAGGTTTCGAAGAATGTGTAGTGTATTTCGTACTCCCTATCGTTATTCAGATACGCAGTCATCGAGCCAACAGTGATCTCGTTCCATGGGCCGCCGTCCATAGATACTTCAAAGTGGAATTGGTCCAGTGTATTGGAATAACGGGTATTGGGATTTTCGGGAGCGGTAAAGCGCAGCGCGTATTCCTCTGTGGAAACAATGGATATATCTGCAGATGGTTCCACAATTTCGAGAGAGGGCTCCGAGCAGGGGGAGCCAGCCACCGTTTCTGTAGTACAGTTTGCTGAGCAGTACGTGCAGCTTCCATCGCATTGTGCGGTACACGCCTGCCCATTTATTTCTCCGTCATCACATTGTTCCCCATTCCCTGCATCGGTTGTTCCATCTCCGCAGCGCGGTCCTGTCACCCTTACCGCTGTGCACTGGGAAGAGCAGTATTCGCACGTTTGTCCGTATCCCGCTGTACACGCCTGCCCGTTCTGGCTTCCGTTATCACACTGTTCGCCGTTCCCTGTGTCCGTCGTACTGTCTCCGCAGCGCGGTCCTGTCACGGTGACAGCAGTGCAACTGGAAGAGCAGTACTGGCATGACTGCCCGTATCCTGCGGTGCATGCCTGCCCGTTCTGGCTGCCCTGATCGCACTCTTCGCCGTCTGTTCTGTCCGTTGCACCGTCCCCGCAATTTGATCCCGTTACGGTCACCGACTCACACTCGCTGGAGCAGAATTCACATGTCTGTCCGTACCCCGTGGTACATTCCTTTCCGTTCTGATCTCCCTCATCGCACTCTTCTTCTCCCTCTTCACTGCCGTTCCCGCAGACTGCACATACAGGGCCTTCCACTGTTTCGACAGTGCAGGTTTCCGAGCAGTAGGTGCAGCTCTCTCCGCACTCTGGCGTGCATGCTTGCCCGTTGCTGGCTCCTTCGTCGCAGCTCTCTGTTCCTTCCTCCTTTCCATCTCCACATTCCGGTGTGCAGTCTGCTGCGCAGCTCACGTCATCCTCATCTTCCTCACAGACGTCGTTTCCACAGACAGCCTCGATGCCTGTTCCGCTGGGGACAATCCAGGCGGCATCCTCTATGAGAACACTCCCGTCCCATACACGAACGGCGATACTCCCTTTACTCTCAAGGGATACTGATCCTATCTTTGTCCAGACCCGCTCTCTCACCTTCGCATCTTCCCGTGGGTTTTTGAGATCCACCCTCTCCTCACTCACGTATTCCCACCCACTATTTCCTATTTTCTTGTAGAGTTGCTCATCCATCTGAAGTGTTCCCCGGAGATGATTGACAGCTTCTTTTGGCCACGTGACATACACGTCGTAGCTGCCCGCCGGCACATTGGGAAATTCCAGGTACGCCCAGTGGTACTCTTCCGGGTTCTCATTGATCATGTAGCCTCCCCGTTGACCATGGCCGAATTTACGTTCCCACTCTCCAACGGATGTGCGGAATGTGCTTCCGGAGTCATCGCGGCTCACGTTTCTTGAGGGTCCTTGCCTGCTGATGATCATTTGTCCGAGGAAGTGGCCTGTATCGGAGGTTTGGAACAGAACTGCACTGCAGAGCACGAAGACAACTGCAAGGGCAGCGGTGCGTCGGGAGGAGCGCATTGTGTGTGTGGGTATTGTGTATGTATTTTATCACGAATTGGTTGTTCGTGCAATTATACGGCAGAGCCGGAAAACATGGTATCCCGAGAAGAGAGCGAAGAAGACATTGAGCCAGAAGAAGATCCAGTCTCCTGCGATGTAACTGAAGAGCGCGATGAGGGCGCTCCCCGCGGTCAGTGCGGCGTTTCTCTTGAACGTTCCCATATCCATGGCGTATCCAAGACCGATCCCCGTGAGCCCGATGATGAAGAAGACGGTATTTGTTCCCTCAAAGAGGGAGAGGGACCAGAGGACCATCGCAAGCCCCACCACTGTGATGAACAGGGTGTCGAACTTGTCGCTCGTGCCGAGCATCATGAGGATGCTCGTTGCATTGATGAATAGCTGGAGGATCACGAAGAAGATGGTGCCGCCTCCGAGGTAGTTGAGAATGGCGTAGGCGAGCATGCAGAGTCCTCCGATGGCGAAGAGCCAGTTCTTGGCGGATTTCGCAGGATGCGATGCCGTCCGCTCCGGATATGCGGCGCCTGCGACGAGGACGATGGCGCCGGTGAGGCCGATGACAGAAGCGAGCTCCACGGTTGCAGGGAGGGTATACCCCCGGTCGGAGGAAGCACATTGCAGGAGACTTCCTGTGTGTTACGATGAAGTTGTGCCAATGTCCGCCGTTCGACTCCTGCCAGTTGTGTTCTGCCTGCTCGTTTCCTGCGTTCCTTCGCAGGAGATCGATCAGAGGGGGCAGAGTGCGGAATCTCCGTCCGTCGGTCGTGCGCTCCCTCCCTCACGCGTTCTGAAGACGCTCGTCTCCGGCAGCGCGGGCACGGAGTATCCGCTGCATGCGCGTGCGGGCGTTCTGGCCTCCGGCGGCATCGTGTTCGCGGTGAACCGGGCGCATTCTGCGAGTGTCGCATCCCGGGAATTCATGGTGGTGGGGGATGAGTTTGGGGAAGAGTATACGAAGGTGTCTCCTCCGGTGGTGAATGCCGCCGGAACGCTGCTTTCGTACGCGAAGCAGGATCCTCAGAACGGGAAGTTCGGCGTCGTGCTGATGCGTGGCGATGGCACGGGTGGAAGTTCTTCGCAGGAACAGAGTCGGGCATTTGATTGGGTGAGTGCACCCTTCTTCGCGCCGGACGATCAGGCTGTGGTCTCTGTGGGGGCCGTGGGTTCCCTCCGCAATGGTGCGCAGTACGCGGTCACCGTTGGGAGGGAGGAATGGGGGAATTTCGATGGCGTAGGGGTGCCGGTGCTGAGCGATGACGGGAACACGGTGGCTTACGTTCAGAGGGCGGGGAACGGCGCCGTCGCCGTGCGGGAGACGCGGGGAGGGGAGAGAGTCGCAAGCAGAACCTACGGCGATGTGCTCTCGGTGGCTCTGGATCCTTCCGGCAGGCGCATCGCGTTCGTCGCCGCGGAGGGCGGGAGGCAGTTCGTCGTTGTGGATGGTGTGGAAGGCAGTCGTTATGAGCGCGTCTCCGTTCCGTACCGCGGTGCCCTCTGGGATCCCCCTCTTCTGCGCTTCAGCGATGACGGCGGGACGGTGTCGTACATCGCAAGCGAGGGAAACCGCTCCTTCGTCGTGGTGGGAGGAGAGGAGGGGGTGGCCTATCGTGCGGTGTATCCTCCTGTGTTCCTGCCGGGTTCTCAGGAGGTGGCATATCTCGCCCTCGATGACGAGCAGCAGCTCCACGTGGTGGTGGGCGGCCGCGCCTTCATGGCGGGCAGGGTCGGGAACATCCAATGTCCCTCGTACCGTGAATACCCTCCCGTCCTCTCTGCGGATGTGTCGCGCATCGCGTTCGTAATGGATAACTGCCAGGGTTCGGTGTTTCCTACGAAGCGTTGGATCGCCGTCATGGACCGCGCAGGAAAGGTCTTCCGCACGGAGAAGTACCACTGGGTGTCCTTGCCCGTGTTCAGCGGAGATGCCTCGCGCATGGGGTACGCTGCGGAGGACGACCGGAAAGTGGTTTGGAATGTGGAGAAGATGTAGGAGAGAAGGCAGCTTGCTCAATGCTATTCATCGTGACTAAATACTACTGTATCAAAATTCCCTCAAGTTCCTGCAGGAGATTTTTCGTGCGGGGGGCAAACTGTGACATTTCCCTTTTGATGGTTGTGCCAATCGGAAGCATGCAAAGCAGGGAGAAACTGGGTACAATGCTCTTATGACAAAGAAGCGAAAGCGCTCCATTCTCCTCAGTACCGGTTTTCTGTGTGTCATGGTTGTCGTTGCGGGAATCCTGCGGTACTTGTGGATTTTCCCTGCGCATCCCTGGGAGACGTTCCAGCAGTACCTTGATTTCTACGTGTACAGCGACATGCTGGCACACTGGGTCACCGCGCAGAAGTACTGGATACCGGGTGTGCAGTGGAGTTATGCGGATCTCATGTACCCGCCGGGGACGGGAGCGTTCATTGCTCTCCTGTTCGGTCCGCGCATGGAGCGCCTGTGGCTCTTCCTGTTTGCCCAGTGGCTGCAAACGATGTGGATTTTCTTCGGGACGGGCTATCTTACTTTCCTGATCTACGGCAGGCGTGCAGGGATGATTGCGCTTTTCATTGCCGCATTCTCGTTCCCGCTCTTCGACTACGCTGTTTACATGCTCTCTGAGACTCCATTCACCAGCTTGCTCCTCGTTGCTGCCATTTTCATGGCGCTTGCCGTGCGGCAGAAACGGCATCCGTACTTCCTGCTCGCCGGCATCTTCTTCGGGCTCAGCGCCACCATGAAAGCCATTGGTCTGGTTGCGGGTGCACTCCTCCTGCCTGTGTTCTTCCTGCCGTACTGCTGGAGGGAACAGCTCCGTATTCGCACGCTGTTTGCGTCATTCTTCTGTGCAGGTCTTCTCCTGGTGATTGTTCCTGTGTCTCTGCTTATGACAGTCCGCAATCACGGGGAATTCATGCTGCTTGCGCATGATGTGAACCGCATGGCGCTTGTGAACCATGGTGACCTGCGCGACGTTGTCCTCGCACTTCCGGACGGGGGGTACTATATGAACGGGGCTCCTACGAGTTACCAGAAAGGATTTTCTGAGAAGCGTGACATTGACCTGCAGAAGGACAACGTCATCATGCAGAACATCCGCTGGGTGCTCGACCACCCCTTCCACGCGTTCTCCAGTTACCTCGAGCGCACAGCGGATTACGTCTATGGCACACTGCCGCTTCCAACCTGCTGCGGCCGTTTTCGTCCTCTCTCCTACTTCTCGGGCCTGATGCTGTTCCTCTTTATTTTTGTGCCGGCTGTCGCATGGGCAATGCGAGGACGTGAGCGCTTCTCGCGCAAGGAATGCCTGCTCTCACTCACCATTCTCCTGCCTCTTGCAAGTCTGCCGCTCGTTGCCATCATTTCCGTCACGGAACCGCGCTACCTGCATCCGTTCGTGCCGCTGCTCATTGTCTTCGCCAGTGCCTGGTATGAGCGGAAGTTTGCCAGGGCGAAGTGATCTCTCATTCTGCCGCATACCCTGTTACTGTCATAGTGGAGTGCTTTACACTACAGTCCCATGCATATTCTCGTCGTCGGGGGCGGCCCTTCGGGGTTGGCAGCGTCCTACAATCTCACTCAGAAGGGGAGGAACGTCGATGTTCTCCTGCTCGAGAAGCAGCCGCGGTTCGGAGGATTGGCGAAGTCCTTCGTCTACGAGGGGGCGTATGTTTTCGACATTGGTCCGAAGCGTTTCCATACAGAAGATCAGGAAGTGCTCGCATTCATCCGTGAGATCAGTGCGCTGTGTCCGCTCACCACCATCGACCGTTCATCCAGGGTGCACTTCCTCAACAAGATTTTTGACTGGCCTCTGAAGGGAAGGGAACTCCTCAAGCTTCCTCTGTCTCTGTCTCTGCGGTCTGCAATGGATTTGCTCAAGCCGAAGCATTTCTCCGACGAGGAGCTCCTTCGTTTCGACAAGTACATCATCCAGAAGTACGGAGAGACGCTTTTTCAGCTTTTCTTCAAACCCTACACCGAAAAGTTTCTGCAGCGGCCGATTGAGGAAATCCACAGCGACTGGGCCACGACGGGTATCAACCGTTCCATCATCAACAAGGAACACAAAGGAAATTCACTCAGAGAACTCGTGCAGCGCGTGCTGCTCCCTACGTCGGTGGATGCGAATTTCCTCTACCCGGAGAGAGGAGGATTCGGTGCGTTCTGGGATGCGTGTGCCGCAGAGGTTCACAAGAGCGGCAGGGTGCGCATGATGTCTTCCATGACGGTGCAGAAGCTGCAGGCACATGGTGCAGGTATGACTGCGACTCTCTCCGATGGTTCCCAGGTGGAGTGCTCGCATGTGCTCTGGAGCGGCAGACTGCCTGATCTCCTCCAGGCGGTGGGCATGCGGGAGGCTGACCGTCCCGATCTGCACTTCCTCGATACGCTGTTCCTCGATCTCGTCTTTGACGAAGGAGACATCCTCTCCAAACAGGCGGTGTGCCAGTGGCTCTACATTTCTTCAGGTGAGTTTTCCCTCTCACGCATTTCGTTCCCGAAGTGCATGCTCCCGTCCAACATCCCGGAGGGGAAGCAGGGACTGTGTGTAGAAGTGACACTCAGGGAAGACAGAGAGTCAGTGGACGAATCCCGCATTCTTGACCGTGTACTCCGGGAGCTCAAGGATCTGCGCATTCTGGAGGAACATGCTTCTCCGCAGATTGCGGAGATCCGGCGGGAGCGCTCCACGTACCCCGTCTACCATCGGCGGTACAGGGAGGCGGTGGGGGAAGCGATGCGCATGGTGGAGCAGTTCTCGGACCGTGTGATCCCCATGGGTCGGTGCGGGTGCTACTGGTACAACAATACGGATCACTCCATCAAGCAGGCGCTCAAGATTACGAATGACATTGTGGCCGGTTCGAAGCCTTCTTTTGACTGTTACGGATGGTTCGGGGGAGGGAAATGATGGCCGCAGCAATACAATCTCTCGGAGGTCATTGCGTTCCGGCGTCCACAGGCAGTACCCTTACTGTCCACTACCGCTTTTCGCTGTGATTCTTCATGGCAGCAAGGGCATCAATGATCCGGGAGTGACACTCGTCCTCACGAATTGGAAGCGGCCGGAGAATGTCCGCCTCATCATTGATCAGCTCCTTGGGCAGACTCTTAAGCCCACACTCTTTCTCTGGAATAACCTTCCCCCCTTTCTGCACCCCGGTGTCGACTGGCAGGTGGACTCATCTGTGAACAAGATGTGCCTGCCGCGGTGGTACATGGCTTCTTTCGCACAGACAGAGTTTGTCGGCGTGATGGATGACGATGTGATCTTTACCGATACGAAGGTTCTCGAGGATGCCGCCATCTTTCTCCTCTCGATGCCTGAAGAGACTGCGATTGGTTTCACAGGAATGCATTTCGATCCGCGGAAGGACTACCGGGAGGGTTTGCACATCGTGGCGAGCAAGGATGCAGACCAGCCTGCGGATGTGATCAAAGGGCGGTTCATGCTGCTGCGTACTGCACAGCTTGCGCGGTTCCATCTTCACCCTTCCCCGCAGAGGGAACATCTGATCGGGGAGGACATCCTCATGAGCGGCATGCTGTCTCAGGGGAAGACCGGCGTGCATCGTGTTCCGGCTCTTTTCGCCGGCCGCTGGCAGGAGCTCCCTGCGCCCCACGGTCTCTTCCATCTCTCTGACCACTGGTTCCACCGCGAGTCGGCGAGGCGGGCTGTCTTCCTGCGTGAGTAATGAACATCCTCCTGACCCACGGATGGCTGCGGGGGAATCTGGGAGACTTCTGCATCAGCCGGCAGTGCATCCGTGGCCTGCGGTCTGCCATACCAAATCTCAAAATTGCGCTGATCACCGAGCCCTGCGAAGACTGGGAGGGCAAGAGGGAGATTGCTTCCCTGGTCGACAGCATGGCTGAGGAACCGTATCAGACCGACCGTTCGCACCTTTTCAGGCAGGTGGATGCAGTCATCAATGCGCCCGGCGGAGGGCTCCAGAACAGAGGCGACCACCGTGGCCCCTTCATGCTCAGGGATGCACAAATCTGCGGTGCTCTCGGGATCCCGCATTTCTTTGCCAGCCACTCGTTCCATCCGGCGTTCGATGTTTCCTCTGTGGAGCGGAGTCTGTTCATTGCGCGTGAGCCCGAGAGCTTCTCCTGGCTGAGACAGTGCGGATGCAATGCTGTCTCTGCTGCGGATCTGGCATTCCTTGAGCCCATGCCGGAAATTTCACAGGCAGACAGGGCCGCGAGGGAGAAGGTGCTGCTCTTCCTGCGGTTTGATCATTTTAAAGAGATACGGTTGGAGAAGAGGATGCTGCATCTGGATGGCCGTACGGTGGAACTGCCCGATCTTCCCCTCGTCCTCGCGTCATCGGATCCTCGCAGGGATTCTCCCCGCCTCGAGGAGCTTTCCCGCGCATGGCAAATCGGCTACGAACCGAGCATAAAGCTGGAGCATCTTCTCCAGAGCATTGCGCGATCTGCGTACGTGGTCAGTGACCGGTACCATCCCATTATCTTTGCGCACATGCTGGGTGTGCCTTTCACATTCCTTGAGCGGAAGGGGAGCCTGCGTGACCGCGGCCTCGCGAGATTACTGAGGGGGCAATCGACTGCTGCATTGAAAGATCTGGCGCGCGGGGGAATGGAGGCGCTGTGCGGTGCGTTACAGGCTCATGTCACAAGCTGCTGATTGTTGGAGTCAGTGCTGGAATGATGCGCGTCCTATGCTGAGCGGGTTTTGCAGAACCGTTGCATTGTTGCTTCTCCGTAGACGGGCTGGATTGTGCTGTGATTGATATGGAAGTCATCACGACAGATTCGCTCTATTTCCCGCATGATCCTGTCACAGTCGCACACATCTCCAACCTTGATCTGCACCTTGCAGCTGAGGTGTGTTTCTGTGGGTGTCAGGTTCCAGACGTGGATGTCGCCGATGGAGGTGACTCCCCTCACCGTGCGGACGGCTTGGTCGAAGCTGTCGTATCCGAAGTCCGGTGGTGCGGATTGCAAGAACATCCGTGCCCCTTCTTTAAAGATGCCCCAGCCACTTTTCACCATGAAGAAGGCGATCAGCAGTGCGGCTGAAACATCAAAGTAGACAACGCTGAAATACTGCGAGAGGAGGCCGCTCACAATCAGGGCAGCCGAGCCGATCATGTCGTAGGTCATGCAGGCGTAGGTTCCCCGGGCGTTCAGACTGCAACAGGCATCCGTTTTCAGGAGCATTGACGATGTGAAGTTCACTGCGAGTGAGAAGCAGCCCATAACCAGGACAGTCATGCCGGCAACCGTCTCCGGCATGAGCAGCAGCCGTCCTGCCTGGAGGAGTACGACCAGAGATGACAGGATGAGCAGGCACCCTTTCGTGAAACCCGCGAGGGCATCCATGCGTCCATAGCCGAATGTGCGGTGCTCGTCCGGTTCCTGCCGCGTCTTGCGCTCACTGTAAATACTGAACGCCAGTGCGGCAAGGTCATCCACGTTCATAAGGCCGTCTGCGAGGATGGCGGTGCTGCCCGTCACGATACTCATGACAAGCTCCGCCACCGCAAGTGCTCCATTGAGGAAGAATGACCAGATGAAACGGGCTTCAAGACTCTGCCGGCGGGAAGAATGACATGCAGGCATGCGCGTAGCATCTGTTTTGCCCTTCACTGCAGGGCGTGAGAACTGGTGGCCAGTGTACCATGAGCGAGGCCTGAAAGGCCGGATCGGATGGTGCTAAAGGCCGGGGTCCTTCGCGTGTGCTCAGGACAGATTGAACCTTTCTTGCGGTGGTATGGACGGATTTGGTTTAGAATGGAGTCATGCGCAACTTCCTCCTCTTTTTTGGCATCGCCTTGCTTGTTGGATGCCAGCAAAACGATGGGGACATATCTTTGGAGAAGGCTTCATCCGGAGGATCCGAAATGATGGGCGTTTCATCATCTGTCTTTTCTGGTGCCACTCTTACGATCAGACTCGAAAAAAGCACGACATCTGATTCCGATGGAACCTTTCATACGAGGGCTTTATTGCATCTCACAGGCGCACTCAATCAAACAATTGAACTCGAGGATATTCTTGGTGAACTCATGTACGTGAGTCCCAGTGGATATGACCGCTTCAACTATGAAAACGCCGAGACTGTTGCCGTTGTAACGGCATGGTGGGCTGGTCAAGGCGAGGAAATCTACATAACACAGTTCCATGATCCTCATACGTTGACTGTCGAACATCGTTACGGTGATGAGAGCGGCGTCTGCTTTCCCCCGGGAATGATCGCTGATCTTCCGTTGTCCGGTGATGTGGAAATTGACCTCGAAAACTTCGGGCTGCCGACAGTGGAGCGTTCAAGCATCGATTTTCCGTGTACTGAACCCTGACGTGAGCAAGCATCGTGAATGCGGGCATCGCACTACGAGCATTTTTCGTGGTTTACCATGAGCGAGCAGCGAGCGAAGCGAACTGCGAATCGAATGGTAACACGCGTCTTCACACATCATATCTCGTGGTGACAGAGGCGGAGATGGTCTTCAGCAAGAACTGCGAATAACGATCTCAGCGGATGTATATGGGGTGTGTAGTCGGATCGTAGTTGAGTGTTGCCGTACTGCTTCAAAAGGCAATGAATATTTGAATGACAACAATACCGATGTATCCACCAAGAAGAATTGCCCCCTCCAGTCGCGAGATCGCCTGTTTCGTGAGTAGAAAGAAAAAGAGGAGAAAACTCATGACGATGAGCGCGGGTAATTCAAATGAAAGCCAACGATGTGAGATTGTCACAGGTGAGAGCATTGCGGAAATGCCGAGTGTCACAAGAAGAGTAAAGACGTTCGAGCCGAGCGTTTCGGACACGGCGATTTCACCCATGCCTTTCTTCGTTGCCTGATACGCAGCGATGATGTTGGGGAGCGATGGACCTAGCGCTCCAAGCGTCAGACCGACGATCAATTCGTCAATGCCGATGTTTCCCGCAAACCAGACGAGCTGCATCGAAAATATCTGCGTACCAATCAGCAGCAATGCCGTCCCAAGGATGAACGACAGCCAGCCAATTTTCATCTTGCCAAAGTTGAAGCCGATGAAATCCAGTTCCATCTCGATCTCATGCAAGTCCAGACTGCGTTCTTTCTGTGACTGCTGGCGTTCTTGTAGAACGATGTTGATGATGTACGGAATGAACAGCAGGAACAAAGCCCCGCCCTCCAATCGAGTGATCTCCCCGCTCGCGCCGATGGAGAAGATAAGAATAGGGATGATGATCGAGAAAATGCCATCACGCAGGATGAGGGTTTTTTTGACTTTTAGAGGTCGTATGATTGCGCAGAATCCCGTCATGAGACCGATGTTGCAGATGATGGAGCCGAGAACGACTCCCAAGCTGATAGCGGGATATCCCTGCATCGTTGTCAGAACGGCAACGAGGATTTCAGGCAAACTCACGGCAACCGAGACGAGAATCAGCCCAACCGCCACTCCCGACACGCCGAGCTTCCGCGCAAGAGGGATGAGGGAATCAGTCAACCAGTCAGACCCCTTTCCCATCAGAACAATACCGAGAATAACGAGAAGGAGAGGAGCGACGAAGGACATCGGTGGCTATTGTATCACTTTCATTCATCTCGAATCTCATTGTCATTCGATTCGCCAGTGAGAGAATCGTGATTTGCCATGAGTGAATCCCGAGCGTAGTCGAGGGGCGAATCGAATGGTGCCACGCGACCTCAAACATCATATCTTGTCACTACTTCCATTGAGCTTGTTTGAGTGAATGGGTTCAGCTCCGGAAGAAATTAGAGAATTACAAATAAAGGAATCGATCTTCTTGGTTTCTTCGATAAATTCTTTTAATTGGCTCGGTTTTATTCTACTAAATTGAATATGATATTTGTTTGGAGATTTTTTCCTCCTCATAATCTGCACGCCACCATCGGGTTGGCTCTTACCAACCAAGTTCGAATGAACTAATTTGTTTCTTATTTCGCCAATTCTTTCAGCATAGTTACACACAGCCTCCATTGTGTTTTGATCACAAAGCTCCGACACTTTATTTAGTCGACGAAGTCCTCCAAGAATTTCACTGAATCTAACCTCGCATAAAATAGCTTCAATTGATGGAAATGAGCTTGGGCCAAAGTATCTGCTTATCACAGATATAATTGTATTTTCCAAATGCTGGAAAGCACAGATGAATTTCCCAATTAGTGCAAAAACTCCATCATCGATTGTGTCATTAATAGGTACAGCAGTCCCGTGCTTAACAATCTTATTAAATTTTTTGCCTTCTTTTGATTCACGAAGTTTCCAGTCTTCGACTACAGGCCAAGTCATATCAGTGAAAAGCAGTATGAGGGCGTGTATGGTGCCACGGGCCGGGATTGAACCGGCGACCCCGGGCTTATGAGTCCTGTGCGGCTTCGCCGCAGTGTTTTTTCTATTGCGCGTCTCGGCTCCGCCTCGACGCGGCCAACTGAGCTACCGTGGCCCGAGCCGCGAAGCGGCGAGGACCATGAGCGAGCGCCGAAGGCGCGAGTCGAATGGTGCCACGGGCCGGGATTGAACCGGCGACCCCGGGCTTATGAGTCCCGTGCTCTACCATCTGAGCTACCGTGGCATGACCGACGTTGAGTGGGAGAAAAAGATCGACAACCGAGCATGGAGACTTTATCACGCCTCGCTTCGCTCGGCTGGGCATCTGCTTGTCGGCCGTAGTCCGCCTAAGGCGGACGAAGGCAGAAGCTACCGTGGCGGATCTTCGAAACTGGCTCACGCAAGCCTATCAAATTCACTCTTCCCGCAACAGGAAAAAGAGTGCCAAGGCACTTGTGAGAATCGCAATATCCCGGGCGGCAATGTCGTTCCAGCCGGTCTGTGTGAGCACTCCTGCTATGTATGCGCCCGCTGCGAGAGACGCGATGCGTTGGATATTCCGTAGTTGTGTGACCAACATCACAGCTATGGCAATTTCCAGTACCCCAAGCACTTGGAGCCAGATATGTGCGGGAATTCCCAGAAATCCACCCATCCAGCGCGGAATCCAGCCGATCCAGATGAGGGGGTGGAAGAACTTTTCCAGGCCGAAAGAGGCGAATACAAGCGCTATGCCTGCCGAAAGGAGAACGACGGGTGTGCGGATTTGCCTCATGGAGCGAGTATAGCGTACGATGCGCCCCTATTTCTTTCCTTCATGACTATGAAAAAAGTTCTGTTCGTGTTTGGCGTATTACCTCTTCTGTTTCTCGTGGCGTGCGTACCCTCGCAGCCGGAGCAAGATGAGATGATGGATGATGAGATGATGATGGAAGAGGAAGAGAAGATGGTGGAGGATGGAATGATGATGGATGAAGAAGGGATGATGGAGGAAGAGCAGGCAGGCAGTCCGCGCGTCATCCGCGTGACTGCGGAGAACTGGATGTTCACTCCTGCAGCTATTACCGTGAAGAAAGGCGAACGAGTGCAGATTTCTCTGGAGGGTCTCACCGGTTTGCACGGCTATTCTGTTCCTGATCTGGGCATTAACCAGGTGGTAGAGGCCGGTCAGACCGTTACCTTCGATCTGCCGACAGACGAGCCGGGAATCTATAATGTGCGTTGTTCCGTCCCGTGCGGCGAGGGTCACAGGGATATGACGGGTCAGATCATCATAGAGGAGTGATGCGCAGGTATTGCGTGCCGTTGCTGGCGCTGCTGCTTTTCTCTGCGTGCAACGGAGAGGCGCCTTCGCAGGTGCAGAATCCCGATCCCAATCACCTCCATGCGGATTTCGCCGTCTGGTATGAGGGGGAGAAGCTGGATTTCAGCGGGGAGGAGTACCAGTCCGGGTCTCTGGAAGAGGAGAGTGATCCCGGCCACGGCGGCCACGAGCATCTGCACCCCTACGTCCATCTGCATGACGGCGTCGGCCACGTCATTCATGTGCACAAACCGGGGTTCACACTGCGGGAGTTCTTCGATTCGCTCGGGCAGCTTGATTTCTTCACGCAGGGGCACATCTGGACCATGTTCATCAACGGGCAGGAGGAAGAGTTCACTCTCGACTACGAGATACGCGATCTTGATCAGATTTTTCTCACCACTTCCGCCGGGAGCGCGAAGGTACTCGATGAACTCAGCAGGATGACAGATGATGCCTGCCAGTACTCACGGACTTGTCCTGAAAGGGGTGATCCGCCCAGGGAGGATTGTGTGTCTGATCCTTCCGTCCCTTGCGTCGTTCCTCCTGAGGATCTTTGAGGTTTGCTCGTTGACTCGTTCGCTCGTTGCTCGTTTTGAACCAGTAACGAGCAAACCAGCGAACGGGCAAACGAAGCGGTAGGCGTCGCCAGTATGTTGTAAACGCTATGTGAATATCATCCCCGCCAGGCGATGACGGCGACATAGGCGATGTAGCACGCGAGGAGCACCCCGCCTTCCCATCTCTTTATGATGTAATCTTTCTCCTGCTTCCACCAGAAAAACAGCCGGTGGTGGAGTTTCCCGTTGTGGACGATGAAGAAGAGCAGCGCCGACGCGAACACCACCATGAGAAGGTCAATATTGAGATCCGGTTGGAAGGGGAGCGGCTTAATGAGGGCGCTCACTCCGAGGATCCAGAAGATGTTGAAGATGTTGCTCCCGACGACGTTCCCCACCGCGATGTCCGGTTTGTTCTTGATGGCCGCGACGACCGAGGTCATGAGTTCGGGGAGAGACGTGCCGACTGCCACGATTGTGAGGCCGATGAGTGCCTCGCTCACACCGAGAGCGAGGGCGATGTCCTGCGCGGTTTCCACGCAGAAATGTCCTCCCACTACGAGACCGGCAAGTCCCATGACCACGAGGAGCACGGCCTGCCAGAGGGACATGACCGTTTTTGTGATCCCTTCCTCCTGTTCTCCATGCCGGATGCCGAACGTGTAGTAGAGGAAGATGAGGAAGAAGCAAAGGAAGACAAGACCATCGCCCCTGCCGAGTTCCGAAAGCTGGTACCCGTCGATCAGCGCGTCATTTGCCATGAAGTAGAGCACGATGCCCGCGAGCAGGCTGAGGGGAATCTCCTTCAGTATGGTGCTCTTCTGTACTGCTATGGGCGCGATGATCGCGGTAATGCCAAGGATGAGCAGGATGTTGGCGATGTTGCTGCCGACGACGTTTCCAATGGCAATGTCTGCATTCCCCCGGATGCTGGCGACGATGTTCACGATGAGCTCCGGGGTGGACGTGCCGAAAGCGACGACTGTCAGGCCGATGGCGAGGTCAGATATGCGGAGCCTGTGTGCCAAGGAAGACGCGCCCTCCACCAACCAGTTGGCGCCTTTCAAAAGGAGGAGTACGCCGATAGCGAACAGAATGAGTGTGAAGATGATTGGCATTGCGGGCAGCATAGACGAAGAGGTGGGACGAAGAAATAGCTTGTTAGCTGATTAGCTTCTTTAGCTTCATTAGGGGCTGGGATGTTTGATTTGATTCTTTTGTACCTTTCTAACGAAGCTAATGAAGCTATAAACCTAACAAGCGAGAGAAGCTACTAAGCTGAGAAACACTCTTTTTCAAGCAGCTTGGTATCAGTACTATGTCCGCATGCAACCCCAGAAGAAGCAGGACGATGGCAAAAGCAAGAAACAGCCTGAGGACAGCAAGTGCCAGCAGGAGCTGAGTGCAGTGACGAAAGAGCTGGAGCGCCTCAAGGAAATGGCGGGGCGGGCGCAGGCAGACCTGCAGAACGCGAAGGGGCGCATGGAGAAGGAGGTGCAGGAACTGCGTGCGTACGCGGTGGAGGGCATGGTGCGCCGCCTGCTCCCCACAGCAGACAACTTTCAGCGTGCGTTCGCGCATCTGCCGGAGGAGCTCAAAAATCACGATTGGGTGAAGGGGCTGCAGGCGATGGAACAGGCGTTCATCAAAGAGCTGAGTGATGTGGGCCTGCAGCAGATTGCCTCGCTCGGAAAGCCGGTGAACCCCGCGTACCACGAGGTGCTGCAGGCGGGTCCCGGCGAGAAAGACGTCATTACGGAAGTATTCGAAGAGGGGTATCTGCTACGGGAGAAAGTCCTCCGCCCGGCAAAGGTAAAAGTTGGAGATGGGACAGAAAACGCTCATTAGCTAATTGCACCTGTCATGGTGAGGTGGCCGACTGATCCTTCGAGGCTCGCTGCGCCTTCGGCTTCGCTCGCACCTCAGGATGACAGTCGGCCCTCGAACCATGACGTGCGCGAATGTGTCATCTTAAACAGGCTTAGGGCAGGTGAGAGGAGCGAAGGTCAGTAGAGCACTTCGTTCGCGCGCACGATCCGCGGCGTATCGTTCTCTATGACGACCTCATGCATGCAGCTCAACCTCTGCTGGAGCTGCCACCTTTCAGCTCCCTCGATGTCGTTGAGAATGGTGCTGAAGGGGAGAGCATGTCCCCAGAGGGCGACGCAGTCAAAATCATCCCTCAGAACACCCAGCCATCCTTCCAGTACGCGTTCTCTCATCCGATGTGCGGGTTCAGCACCTTCTATTGGTGCATGAAGCGGATCTCTGAGCCAGCGTGCCACTTCCTCCCGTGAGTGGCGCAGGATATCTAACCATTGCTTCCCCTCCCATCGCTCTCCAAAATCCCGCTCATTGAAGAGGGGAACAGCGAAGTGCGGGATGCCTTCATGCCGCTGGAGGTGTATCCCGGGGAGCCGTGTGCGCTTCTTCCCGGACGTGGCGACGTAGTCCAGCCCCTGTCTGCATGCAAACTCAATGTTGGCGAGCGACGTCCGTATTCCTTCCGGGTCGAGGAACGCATCGGTGCTCCCTGCACAGATGTTCTGTGTGCCGCCCTCTATTTCCCCGTGCCGGAAGAGGAGAATCCGTTTGGTCATGGTTACACAGTTATGCTTTCCTTATCGCCTGGGCGAACGCATCACCCTTCTCTTCGAAGTTCTTATACATGTTATAGCTCGGTGAGGCAGGAGAGAGGAGACAAATGGCGTCTTTTCTCTCTCTGTCGTGGCGTTTGATGGCAAGTTTCACTGCCGCAGCCATGGAGTCCACTTCGTGGATGTCCTGTGTGTGCACGCGCTTCTCGAGCGCTTCCTTTATCCGTACGCCGCTCTCCGGGAAGAGGATCACGTTTTTTATCTGGGAATCGGCGATGACCGCTCCGAGTCCCGTAAAATCATTGCCGCGGTCCTGTCCACCGAGAATGATGGTCTCCACATGGTCTCCAAATGTAGCGAGTGCCGCCATTGCCGATTCCGGAATGGTGGAGATGGCATCATTTATCCATTTGATGCCGTGGAGCACGCCGAGGGACTGCAGGCGGTGGGCGAGTCCTTTGAACTTTTTGATCGCCCTCACCGCGGTTTCCCTCTCCACGCCGAGGAATTCTGCCACCTTCCAAGCTCCGGCGATGTTGAGGAGGTTGTGCTTTCCCTGGAGGTGCGTGTCGGAGAGCTGCACAGGCGCATCACTCTCGCCGTACTCCCTGCGATTCTCCATTTTCACGACGGCGTAAGCGGCGATGATCTTTGCATTGTTCACATTGGAAGAGAACACGATGTCCTCCTGCTTCTTCTGGTTCATGACGATGTGCGCCTTGGCGATTTCGTAGTTCTTCAGTGTGACGTGGTAGTCCAGGTGCTCCGGAAAGAAGCTCGTGATCACCGCGATGTGCGGGCTCACCGTGAGGTTCATGAGCTGGAAGCTGCTCATCTCCATCACGAACAGCGTTCCTTGCTTCGCGTGTTCGAGGAAGTCGAGCGTGGGGATGCCGATGTTCCCCACGAGGTGCACGTCTCTCCTGTCCTCTTCGAGAATGGCGGTAATCAGACTTGCAGTGGTGCTCTTCCCCTTGGTCCCGGTCACGCCGATCACCTGTGAGCCCGCCTCGTGGACGCTCTCCAGAAAGAGCTGCGTAGTGCTCGTGAGCTTGTCTTTCACCGCGTTCAGTTCCGGCAGGGGAGGGATGCCGGGGGACTTGATGATGACGTCAAACTTCTCCAGGTTCCGGAGCCACCCCGTTCCGAGCTGCTGCCAGTATTTCCCTTCTTCGACGGTGACGCTCTCCTTCTTGTCCGCGATGGTGATTTCACACCCCGGGGCATACTTTTGGAGCGCACGGGCGGCCGACTGGCCTTCCCGGCCGTACCCGAGGATGCAGACCGCTTTGCCGGCGAGTTCACGTATGTGCATCGAGGCGCATGAGGAAGCGGGCGCTCACGGCGTGCTCGCTGCTTGGTTCGAGCACACTGCGAATGAGTTTCGGAATGTCTGTGATGCTCTCTGCCTTCTCGAGCAGGAACATCTGCATCACCGGCGTCTCCTCCAGCTCGCCCTGCTGCACGGCGAGGAGCATGGCTGCAGCGGTCTCCTCCGGCGTGCCCACGCACTCGAACGGTTTGAATCCGGTGAGGCCGAGCAGTTGCCTGTAGAGCGGCAGCAGGCTCTCATCTTGGTACAGGTTCTTCCCGAAGATCTCCAGAAGCTGCTTCTTTGGCAGGAATGCGGCGAACTGACAGAAGGAGAAGGCGCACTTGGGGCAGGTGCCGCACCAGCGCTCCTTCGGTTTCTCCTCCAGTATGCGCCAGTTTTTGTTGCAGCTTGTGGCGCATCTGAAGTACTGCGGCAACGTGCAGAAGTGCTGTGCAATGTGCAACTCACTCATGGAGCGGAGCAAACTGAAGCAGTCGATGCCCGGAGTGAGGAAGCGGTGCACGTACTTCTGGAACATCCGCTCAAACTCCAGGCTCTTGCTCCATTGGTGGTTGATCATCTTCCCCTTGTACTCCACATTCCCTTCGCTGGCACTCCGCTCGGCGCTCATGGCAATGAAGTCGAAGCCATAGAGGAGTGCGGCAATGACGCTGAGGAAGGAGAGGTAGGCGGTAATGGGCACGTGTCCGTTCAGCGCTCCTTCCTCGTTCAGCTGGAAGAGTACGGAGGGGAGCTGCCGTTTCACGCTGATGAGCGGGAGTTTCGCCACTTCCGCCGTTTCATTGATCAACGGATGTTCCCCCAGGCGGAAGAGCGTGCAGTCCATGCGGCACGCCCGCAGCATTTCCAGAGTCACGATGGAATCTTTTCCCCCGCCGATTGGTACAAGCACGCGGTCATGGAACTTCTGTACCTCTATCGGCTCCGGAGCATCCTGCGCATCTGCGGGGAAGCTGATGAGCCCTTCGGGGTCCAAATTATTCCTGTAGAAGAACTCACCGAGGCCCTTCTCGTACACCGTGTTCCAGAACTCCGCCTGCTCTTTCGTAAGTTTGCCGGAGCGGATTTCCATCTTCTTCGGGCAGCACGTTTTGTAGTACGAGATTCCGCCGATGAGGTGCAGCGCAAAGAGCGCGCGGTCCAGGAGTTCCAGGTCTACCCCGGAGGGGAAGAGGCCGTCTCTCTGGAGCGTGACCGTCTCGGTGAAGTGCATTTCATCATCGAGACTGTACTTAAGTTCAATCTTCCCTTCCTTCGGGTCAAAGGTGTAGGAATCGAAGATGAAGGTTTCGTACTGTTTCACGGCAGGAAGTGTATCCCATTCGATTTCTGTTCTGTAGGAAATAGGTGACTAGTTACCGTCTTCTACAGGCACCGTTCCTCGTATTTCTCGTACGGAGCAGGGGCTCTCTGGGGGGAGGTGAGCGTGCGGTACGCTTCCTTAAGGAGGCTGCAGGGAGTGTTCGGGTGGAAGAGTATGGACGAGAGGACATTTTCGTCCTGCGCCGCTCTGCGGCGGTAGATGTCTTCGATGATGTCTGCCGGCAGGTTCTTCCTGAAGAAGAGCCCGCGTAGCAGATAGTCGTGGTTCCTGAGGAGCGGATTGCTGTAGGCTGTGCGTATTTCTTCCTCCGTGAGCGGCTTCATCTCATCATCGGAGGGGGAACCATACGTACTTTTCAGTTTCTGTTCTGCTGCGACGTAGAGCCCTCCGACAGCAAGCAGAATGACGAGGACTGCAGCCAGCACGAGCCTCATGGAGCGCACCTTCTGCTGGTCCTCTGCGGGCAGAGCCGCATCCTGCGGTCTATGCAGCGCTTTCAGCAGGGACACGGGGATGTAGTAGAGGAAGAGCAGCAGGACGAAGCATGCAATGCCGGTAAAGCCACCGAGGATGAGCGCAAAGTAGGGGCCGGTGAGGAAGAACAGGAAGTTGCCCTGGAAGAACGTGGCAATGTTCAGCGCGAGCATGAGCCCCCCGACAATCAGGGCAGCAGCTCCCGAGATGCCGAGGATCATGCGTTTCTCCTTTGAATGCTTCGGGAAGGCCGTAAAGAACAGCCAGAGCACTGCGAGGAGCGCAGGGAGCGAGAGGGGGACGAAGATGACGGTGACGTTTTCGAGGTTCACAAGTCCATTCTAATTTATTTGTCATGGTGAGCACAGAGCTTGTCCTGCTTGCCAGCCAAAGCACGGAGTGCGGCGGCCGGAGCGCAGCCGGAGGGAACCATGGCATAGCATGTCGTCCCTCGATACGTCCCGCCGCGCGCTTGCACGGAGCGCGGGATACTCGGGATGACATGCTTGTAATGGCATGATGGGTGGAGGCTGGAACAATGCCTCCCCGCTGATGGGAGGGTGGTCAAACGCCTATGCTCCTGATACGATGTCGTCCATGATGGGATACGGGTTCGGCTTCGCGCCCTTCGGCTTCCTCTTCATGATCCTCTGGTGGGGTTTCCTCATCGTCGCGATTGTTGCACTCGTGAAGTGGCTCATGCGTGGTTCCGGCACACCTGGAGGGAAGACCCCGCTTAACATCCTGAAGGAGCGCTACGCCAAAGGAGAGATCGGCAAGAAAGAGTTTGAAGAGCGGAAGAAAGACCTCACCTGAAATGTCTATGAAACTCGGTGTCATCCTGCATAGAACAAGCTGGGGCATGTATAGAATCAAAGAATTGGCGGCCCGCGTCGCGGCGCTGATACCGAAAATCATGGAGAGCGCATCACAGGAGAATACGGCCGCTTCCGCATCCATCCCCTCGCGCGCGCACCGTCAGCAACACTGGAATCGTATCTATGAGTCAAAGGGGCCGCAGGATGTCAGCTGGTACCAGCGCCGTCCCGACATGTCGCTGGCATGTATCGGCGCATCCGGCTTGGACAAGGATGCCTGCATCCTTGATGTCGGCGGCGGAGAATCCACGCTTGTGGACTTCTTGCTCGATGCGGGCTACAAGCGTCTTGCCGTGCTCGATGTATCCGGCGTTGCGCTGAACCACAGCCGCTTGCGCCTCGGCGCACGAGCTGGCTCAGTCGAGTGGTTTGAGGAAGATGTGATCTCGTTCGTGCCACCGCACCGTTTCGACCTTTGGCACGACCGTGCGGTATTTCACTTTCTTACGACCGACGATGACCGCCGCAGATACGTCGCGACGCTGCGGAAAACTCTGCAGCCTGGCGGCACAGCCATCCTATCCACATTTGCGACGAATGGACCACCGAAATGCAGCGGACTCGACGTCATGCGTTGGGATGAGCAGTCCATCGTCGCTGAGCTTGGCGCGGAGTTTCAGCTCCATGAGGTTCACCAAGAGACCCACATCACTCCTTGGAAGTCCGAGCAGAGCTTCGTGTGTTTTCGCTTTCAGTGGAGGCCTGCAAGAACGTTACGCGAAGGGGGAGATCGACAAGAAAGAGTTTGAAGAGCAGAAGAAAGACCTCACCTGAAATGCCTATGAAACTCGGTGTCATCCTCCAATCAAATACGCCGGAGCACGTGTGGAACGCGCTGCGGCTCGCGATTGCGGCGCGGAAGGCAAAGCACGACGTGCGTATTTTCCTCCTGAGCGAGGGGGTGGAGCTTGAGCGCATTCCCGACTCCGAGCATTTCGATATCTCCCGGAAGGTAAGGGAGTTTACTGATCTCGGAGGTCAGCTCCTTGCCTGCGGGAGTTGCCTCAAGAGCCGATCGCAGCCCGAAAGCGCAGCCTGTCCCGTTTCGACCATGGCCGATCTCCTGCGACTTGTCGAGGAATCGGACAAGGTGCTGACGTTTGGGTAATAAAATTAGGCGACTATCCCCTGATGCATAGTAGAACCAAAATGTCATGGTGAACTCTGACGCCTGCCTGCCGACAGGCAGGAACCATGACATCGGTGCCATCCTTCGACCGTGCTCGGGATGACGTGCTTATTATCGCTTGAGATAGCATGTTGGAATAGAATGTAATGTGTGCGGGAACCTTCTATTTCGGTATGATATTCCTAAGCCGAGGTGGCGGAACTGGTAGACGCGCACGACTCAAAATCGTGTGGGAGCAATCCCGTGAGAGTTCAAGTCTCTCCCCCGGCACCAGAATTCAGGAATTCATTATGCATAAAGAATATGTAAATGAGGTCAGAAGTTTTAAGAAGCTACTAGAAGCGCTGGAACCATATGTAAAGAAATTCGAACTGATGTTGAAGGAGAAGAAATTCCCAGGCTGTTCTTTAAGACCTATAGAGGTTTGGGGAAACTGGTTAATTTGCGCTGTCATTCGCAGATATATTTCGGGAGAAGTCACATTTGCTGACGGTCCGAGTGGTGATGGGATAATCGTCGACAAACGAGATGGTAGTACACGTCAAACAGAACATGTATCAGCAACAGATAACCCCTTTTCACCTAGAGATTTACCGAGTGGCGAAAGGAGAATAATTGAAGCTATTGAGAAGAAAATTGCGTTAGGTTCCAACTATGCAGAAGGCAGTATTCTTATTGCTTTTTTTGATGGTGCAGGAGAGTGGTATAGAAATAAGGTGAGAGAAGCTATTGGTAAACATAATTTCCACAAGATTTACTTGATAGGATTATTGACCAGAGACGCGAATGGATTTGCATACTCTGTGACAGAGCTGCATGAGAATAATTCAATAACCTTTAAGGTACAGATTAACCCCGATTTTTCTCATTGGTCAGTTTCTAGGTACCCAAACTAACTGACTGAAAGTCTCACGGCCCCCACTGATCGTGAATAATCCCGACGAGGTACCACCCTCCATCAAACTCTTCCCATACGAGCCGCAGGCTCACCCAGTCCATCCCTCCGTACTGCGGATCGAACCCCGGGAAGTAGTACTCCACGATCTGGCTGTTCGGGTACGCATCAGACGCGTTATCTATGGAGCTCCCGTGCTCCATCTTCCGGTTCCACGTCACTTCTTTTGCCTTGGCGTAGTCGTGGTCGTAGACAAACTGGTCGTAGTAATCGGCGAAGGTGAGGTAGATGGGGGAGCCGGAGCCGTCGTGATCGCCCCACCGGTGCAGGGTGGAATTTCCCATGGCGTCTTCTATGTCCTTGGCGTAGAAGAAGATGTTCCTCCCTTTGTCCACGTAGGTGTACGGAGTGAAGGTCACGCCTTTCACGGGGTGCACGAGGCTCGCGAGCGTATCCATATCTTTCTCTTTGAGTGCTTCTATGGCTGTCTTTGCGTTCTTCTCCACGGGGCTGCCGCAGCCGGCCAAGAGGGTGAGGGCGAGGAGGGGGAGGAGGAGTTTCTTCATGGTCTCAAGTATAGCGGAAGAAAGGTGTCATGTGAGCGTCGTTCTCTCGTTTGCTCGTTGGCTCGTTCCAACGAGTAACGAGTGCACGAGTAAACGAGTAACGAAGTACGTTACTTGCTCAGGAGTTGCAACACTTCGGAGTCCTCGACCTGCGGGAAATCCCCGTACCAGAGCCCGACGGCGTGGAATGGGGTGGGAGTGGCGAGGAAGACGGTTTCATCTACCTGTTTTCCAAGCTTCGCAGCGGTATCCGGCGGGCAGACGGGGAGTGCCACGACAATCTTCTTCACTTTGGCGTTCTTCAGGTCTTCGATTCCTGCGAAGAGCGTGGCTCCGGTTGCCGCGCCGTCATCAGTCAGGATGATGGTCTTTCCTTCGAGGGGCGGGCGTGCTTCCACGAGGTATGCCTTCTTGCGCCGCCTGAGCTCCTCAGTTTCCTCTTTGATGATCGGCTGCATGTCTTCCCACCCGATGCCGCACATCTGCATGGTCGCATCGTCCATGTACGTCGCCCCGCCTTCGGCGAGTGCTCCCATGGCGTACTCGCGGTCCTCCGGGTGGCCGAGCTTGCGGACGATGTAGGGGTAGAGGGGGAGGGAGAGTGCGTCTGCCAGCGCGCGGCCTGTCACCACGCCGCCGCGGACGAGAGAGAGAATGATGGTGTTTTTCTGTTTGCCGTACTTCCCAAGCTCTTTGGCGAGCTGGGTGCCTGCCGCAGTGCGGTCCGGGAAGGGGAGCACGGCCATAGCGCTTTCGATTATACTCCTCGTAGCAGATACAAGTGTGCTACGGTGCTCCCATGCGCGTTGCGAGCCTCTCACCGGCGGTGACGGAGATCTTCTTTTCCTTGGGGCTCCAGAAGCGGATTGTCTGTACCGACCAGTTCAGCGATTTCCCGGAGGAAGCGAAGAAGCTCCCGCACCTGCGTGACCATCAGAAGATTTCCGTAGAAGAACTCCTGCAGCAGAAGCCGGAACTCGTGTTCACGAGCACAGTTATTCAGGAAGGGCTCTCCAAAAAACTTAAGGCTGCGGACGTCAGCTGCATCCATCTCGATCCGCGCACGGTTCATGCCATCTACGAGAGCATCCGGCAGATCGGGATGCTGCTCCGTGCAGACAGAGCGGCGGAGAAGCTCGTGCTCTCCATGCAGCAGGGGTTCAATGCCGTGAAGAAGAAGTCGGCGCTGCTGCCTTCCCGGCCAAGAGTGTATGTGGAGGAGTGGCCCGCCATCGCGGATGCTCAGTCGGGCAGGCTCCGCCCTCCCATGGTTTCCGGCAACTGGGTGCCGGAGGTGGTTCGCATCGCCGGCTGTGATCCTTTCCCCATTGCAGCGGGAGCACTGAGCAGGGCAGTGACACTGGAGGAGGTTCTTGCTTTTGACCCGGACATGATCGTGATCAGCTGGTGCGGGGCCGGTGCGATTGCCGATCCTTCGCTTCTCACGGGGCGGGAGGGATGGGGGGATTTGCGTGCGGTGCAGGAGCGTCATGTACGCGTGCTCGATGATTCACTGCTCAACCGTCCCGGGCCGAGGCTGGTGGATGGTGCGCAGCGCATCTACGCATGGGCGTTTGAGATGCTGCACTGACGTTCCTTGTTTCCTCGTTCACTCGTTTGCTTGTTTTCCATTTGTCACTTGTCTCTGGTCACGGGTCAATTTTCAAAGGAAAAAGGGACAAGTGACAAGCGACCAATCGTAACAAACGAATAACGAGCCAACGGAACAAGTCCATTGGTGTTCTCTTTCCTATCATGGGACGGCTGCTCTTAAATTCTCCGTTGAAGGTGTATGCTCTGTGCAATTCTATTTTTTCTCTATGCCTGTATCCACACCCTACACACGTTTTCAGAAAACCCTCGAGGAAGTCATGCAGAAACTCAAGCTCACTCCGAAGGAGCGGGCGTTCTTCGCAAAACCGCAGAATACCTATAAGACGGAGATCCACATCAAACGCGATAGCGGGAAGGAGCAGGCGTTCCAGGCGTTCCGCATACAGTTCAACAACGCGCGCGGCCCCTTCAAAGGGGGAATCCGCTACCATCCCGAGGCGAATGAAGAGGAGGTGAAGGCGCTCGCGGCGCTCATGTCCATCAAAACTGCCGTGGTAAACATCCCATTCGGCGGAGGCAAGGGGGGAGTGCAGTGCAATCCGAAGGAACTGAGCAGGAAGGAACTGGAGGCGGTCTCCCGCGCGTACGTGCGGGCGATGATCCGTCACATCGGCGCCGATATCGACTGCCCCGCGCCGGATGTGAATACCAATCCGGCCATCATGGCGTGGATGCGTGATGAGTTTGAGAAGCAGACGCACACCTACAGCCCTGCCATGATCACGGGCAAACCTCTCTCCTACGGGGGGTCGCTCGGGCGCGATACGGCGACGGCACGGGGTGCTTTCTTCATCCTGCAGGAGATGATGGACCGCGAAGCGCGGGATCCCGAGGAGCTCAAAGTGGCCATCCAGGGGTTCGGAAATGCCGGGGCCACTATGGCACACTTCCTCCACAACGCCGGCTACACCGTGGTGGCCGTCTCCGATTCGCAGGGGGGCGTGTACTCGCCGGAGGGTGTCGATCCGGTCCGCATAGAGAAGTACAAGCACAAGACGGGACAGGTGGCAGGGGAGTACTGCAAGGGATCGGTCTGTGACATCAAGCGCATGAAGCTCGATGGTGTGCGCCACGTGACGAACGAACAATTATTGGAGCTTCCGTGCGATATCCTCATCCCGGCTGCGCTCGACAATGTCATCACGGCGAAAAACGCGCGGAAGATCCGTGCGAAGTACATCCTCGAGATCGCCAACGGGCCCACCTCGCCGGAAGCGGACACGATTTTGGAGAAGAAAGGTGTGAAGATCGTCCCCGACGTGCTCGCGAATGCCGGCGGCGTGACCGTGAGTTACTTTGAGTGGGTGCAGGGGCGCAGCGGGGAGCTGTGGACTGCCGAACGGGTGGACAACGAACTTCGGCGCATCATGCTGGATGCATATAAGTCTGTTCAGAGGGAAGCGCACCGCGGCAATATGACGTACAGGCAGGCGGCGTTCGCCGTCGGCATCCGGCGCATGGTGGATGCGATGCATGCACGGGGTTGGCTATGATGGTGAAGAAACAGAGGAAACAGAAGAGTAAGAAGAAATAGAGGAGAAAAAAATCCTCTAATTCTTCTGTTTCCTCTGTTTCTTCTTATTCCTTTCAAGTTTTGACTCTCTCTCGCTCACTCTCTACCCTATTCATCATGAAGGACGTCGCAATCATCGGTCTTGGATGCGCTGCCTACACTGCCGCCATCTACACGGCGCGGTACAAGCTCTCCACGCTCATTATCGGGGAGGAAGAAGGTGGCATGGGCATGACAGCTGCGGAGGTGGGGAACTGGCCGGGGGATCCGGAGGTCCGCGGGCCGGATCTCATGGAGAGGTTCAAGAAACACGCTACGAGTTTTGATGCGGTGGAGCACAAGGTTGCGCGGGTGGAGAAGGTTGAGAAGATCAGCGGAGGTTTCCGTCTCACGTTCCAGAGCGGAGAAACCGCTGAAGCGAAGACGGTCATCTTCGCCACCGGTTCGAACAAGCGGCACCTCGGTTTGCCCGGAGAGAAGGAGTTCACCGGGAAGGGTGTTTCGTACTGTGCCACCTGTGATGCGTTCTTCTACCGCGGCAAAACTGTTGCAGTAGTGGGAGGGGGAGACAGCGCGGTGGAGGGTGCCGCCATCGTTGCCCAGGTTGCGGCGAAGGTCTATCTCATTCACCGCCGGGACGCATTTCGCGCGGAGCCATTTTGGGTGGAGCAGGTGAACAAGAGAGACAACGTGGAGTTTGTGCTCTCCAACAATGTCGCGGAGATCTTGGGCGATGCACGCGTGACTGCCGTGAAGCTGGAGAAGCCGTTCAACGGATCTCTTAAACTGAAACTGGACGGTATCTTCATCGAGGTCGGTACAACGCCGGCCACCGCGCTCCCGGAGCAGATGGGGTGTGCACTTGACGAGAAAAAATATCTGAAGGTGGGTGCCGACATGAGCACCAACATCTCCGGCGTCTTCGGTGCGGGTGACGTGACGAGCGGCAGCAATTATTTCGCGCAGTTCGCAACCGCGGCAGGGGAGGGGGCGATAGCTGCGAACAGCGTGTTTAGCTACCTGCAGTCTGGCGCTCTGCACGAGAAGGAGGACGGAGGAAAGAGAGTAAGAGAGTAAGAGGTAAGAGGATGGGAGAGTCAGGATTTGGTTTTTTTCTCTTACCTCTTATTCTCTTATCTCAGCGTATTCTCTTTCTTGAGATATGGGGTGTAGACTGGTGCGCTATGTGGCTGCTCTACGCGCTCCTCATGGTCCTCGGGTGGTCGCTGGCGATCGTCTTTGATTCGCTCCTTGTCCGGCACTACGAAAAAAATCCGTTCATCCTCATGTGGACGCAGAGCTGCTTCAGCATGCTCTTTCTCGTGTATCTCTCTCCGCTCGTGGTGCTCGAACCCGCGTGGATGCCGCTGCTCGCGGTCGGCGCGGTGATTGCGTACTTCGGGGATCTGGTGTTCTTCCTGGCTATCGACCGTATGGATGCTTCTGTCTTCAACATCGCATGGGCAATTCTTGCCGTCCTCCTCGGTATTGCCGGATTCTTTCTCTTCGGAGAATCATGGACGCTCACGCAGGCTCTGGCTGCCCTCTGCATCCTGGCCGGCATCATTATTCTCTCCTACTGGCACCGCCACATCACTCCCGCCGCGTTCGGTCTGCTGGTGCTCCTCGCGTTCCTCTATGCTCCGGGAAATGTGGTGCAGAAGATGGCGCTCAATGGGGGAGTACCTCTCCTCACCATGATGTTTTGGTTCCTCCTCTTCCGGGAGTGCACGTCATTCACGTTTCCCTGGTGCATGCCGCGCTTCCGGAGGCTTATGGCGCATTTCATCGTCAAAGTGGATTTTACGTTCGTGTGGATTACGGGGTTCGTCGTGGCGACGTATTTCCTGGGCGTGTTCTTCGCGGCACACGCGTTTGCTGCAGGACCCATTTCGCTCATTGCGGTTGTCGGCAATGTGCAGCCGTTCCTCGTGCTCTTCCTTGCCTGGGTGCTTTTTCGAATCGCTCCGCTGTACGCTTCCCGGGAACTGCTCGACTGGCAGTCTGTGCGCGTGAAGCTTGTGAGTTTCTGCGTGGTGTTTGTGGGGATGATGTTGCTGGCGGTGTGAACGGTGATTAGGGTTAGGGTCAGGATGAGGGTTTGGGTTAGGGTTTGGGTTAGGAAAGATGTTTGAAATTTGCCCTTGCTCCTTGAGAAATTGAACCTGCTGAGAGCTCTAAGGAACAAATATTCAATTCTTCCTTCAAACCCCAAGCCCAAACCCTATCCCTAACCCTAGCCCCAACCTTCATCGGGCTTTTTCTTGCGCCTGGACGGAAAATCCGTATCCTGCGTCCGTTATGCCACGAGGGAAGCGCACAGTTTATGGCATGTTCTGTCCTGAGACGGGTATCCGGCTCGGCACCATCCGCCTGCACAGGCAGGACAAACTGGGGAAGTCGTTCAAGGAGCACGCGGCCAAGCTGAAGAAGTACTGCCCGGCCCTCAAGAAGCGCGTTGCTGTGAAGCTCAAGGAAGAGAGGCATTCTAAATAAGCAAAGTAATGGTCACGAAGCAGGAACGAAGGGCGGAGGCGTTCGTTTTGGGGAGTGCGGCCATTGGAGGCGGGTTCCCGATCATTGCCAACCAGGCCGTTCGCGTGTTCCCGGCGTTTGCGTTTGCCGGTATGAGTGCAGTGGTGGGGGCATGCAGTCATCTGCTTCTTCTGCTGGTGGGGCGCACACAGCTTCCACGGATCTCCAGGCAGATGTGGGTGGATTTGATGGGTGTTGCTCTCTGCAACTCTGTCTTTGCACTCGTCTTCATCTTCCTCGGGACTCAGTACACCTCCGGCATTAATACTGCGCTGCTTATGCAGTCGGAGATGCTCTTCTCTTTCCTCGTCTTCACGTTCCTCTTCGGCGAAAGGGCGGCGAAGAAAGAATATGCGGGAGCGTTCCTGGTGTTCCTCGGGACGGTCTGTATCCTCTATAACGGCTCATTTGCCTTCAATCGCGGGGATCTGCTCATTATTCTCGGAACCGTGTTCTATCCATTCGGCAACCGGTTTGCCAAGCGTGCCCTCCTGCATCTTCCGGCAAGTTTCATTCTCATGTTCCGCTGCGCCGTGAGTGCCGTCGTCTTCCTTACGCTCAGCGTTCTCTTTGGGGATTTCTCTCTCCGTGTTCTCCCGGCCGCCCGCACATACTGGTGGCTGATTGTCCTGTATGGCGTCGTGGTGCTCGTTGGTTCCAATCTCTGCTGGTACAGAGGGCTCAGGGCTCTTTCTCTCACCAAGGCTGTGAGCATTATCCTTTCCTCTCCTGTCTTCAGTCTGCTCTTTGCGGCGGTGTTCCTGAAGGAGATTCCGACCATGTATCAGATCATTGGTTTCGTGGTGACACTTGCCGGCCTTTCCGTGCTCATCTCCAGGCGTCCTCTCCCACCTTTGCCTCCGGATCTTGTATAGTGGGCCTATGCAAAATAAAGGTGACAAGTACCGCCGGTGCGCATCCATCGTGCTTCTGAGGTCTTTCCCTGGCAGTGCGCGTGTTCAGGTGCTCCTTGTCCATAAGCCACGGAAGAAGGATGCCTGGCAGATCCCCCAGGGCGGGGCGGAGGATGAGGAGAGCATAGAAGAGGCAGCCATCCGTGAACTCCGGGAGGAGACAGGGGTGGAGGGTACGGTGTTCGGCAGGAGCAAGCGGCGCTACCAGTATGATTTCCCTGCTTCCTACAGGAGATTCCGGCCCGATCACGTCTGCGGGCAGTGCATTCAGTTCGTGTTTGCGCAGGCAGATCCCGCGCAGGAGGTGCACGTGGACGGGAAAGAGATCAATTCCTTCGCGTGGGTGTTTCCGGAGCAGCTCTCCCGTTACATCAAGCGGGAAGAGTACCGGAAGATCGTTGCGGGCCTTGTGGAGGAGGGGGCAGCGATGTTGCGGAGCAAGATTTAGAATGTGGAATAGCGTATGTCGTATGTGGGGATTGTTCATTTTGGCTTTGGATTTGAGTTTTCCCGACATACGACGTTCGACATACCACATACGACCGTTCTTCTTAAGGGTGCGGGGTCATCTCTTCTGCGGTAGGCTACCCCCATGCGGCTTCTCTCCCTCGCACTCACGCAGTTCCGCTCCTATGCTTCCCTCTTCCTTGATCTCTCCCAGGGGGATGTGCATATGTTCGTTGGAGGGAACGGTGTAGGGAAAACCAATCTCCTCGAAGCGGTTTCTATCCTCTCGCTTACGCGGTCCTGCCTTGGGACGGAAGAAGCAGATATTCTCCAGTGGGGCACAGAGTACTACCGCGTGCGCGGGGTCGTGCAGGACGATGCGGAGCAGGACTGTACGCTCGAAGTGGTCAGCCAGCAGGCGCCGCGCGTGCAGAAAGCATGTTTTCTCAACGATGTGCGTCGGCAGGTGGAAGAGATACTAGGGGTGATGCCGACAGTCGTCTTTCTTCCGCAGGAACTGCAGCTTTTCTCCGGTGCTCCGGCACAGCGCCGCAAGTTCCTCGACAGGCTGCTCTGCCAGGTCTCGCCGGAGTACCTGCTCTCTCTCACGCGGTACCAGCAGGTGCTCAGGCAGCGCAATTCCCTCCTCAGGCGCATAGCAGAAGGTGCTGCTTCTCCTGAGGATCTTGCCCCCTGGGACCGGCATCTCGTGGAGCATGGGGTTCCTGTCACGCTCGCGCGTCTTGAACTCATTGGCACGTTGCAGCTCACGCTCCCGGAGGAGGTGGCGGCGCTTGGGGAAGACTGGCGGGATGTGGAGATTCTGTATGACCGCAGGGGAAGTGCGTGCGACAGAGATGCTCTCACGGAGGAGTATTTGTTTGAGCTGGAGGAGAACCGGAAGCGCGATTGCATTCTCCTTGCCACCGGTGCCGGACCGCACCGCGAGGACTGGCATATTGCGGTGGGGGGGCGCCCGATCCAGACCTTCGCTTCGCGCGGCCAGCAGCGCGCGTCGCTGCTTGCGCTGCTCCTGCTCCAGGTTTCCTACCTGGAACTCCGTTGCGGGGAGAAGCCGGTGATCCTGCTGGATGATGTCTTCTCGGAGCTCGATCTCAGCCACCAGCGTGCGCTCATCCAGTCACTCGGCGGGTACCAGGTGCTTATTACAACGACGCGTGTGCCAGAGGGCGGAGTCGACTTTCGTCTCTGGTCTGTTGCAGAGGGGGAGATTCATCCGATGAAAGTGCCGGTGGCCTTGCGTAGTCCATCAAAGAAGTAGAGGAAACAGAAGAAACAGAGGAATCAGACGAAGTAGAGGAAAAATCCAAAGCATTAAATCCTCTGACTCCTCTGTTTCTTCTTATTCCTCTGTTTCCTTGCGTCTCAGGCGAGGATCTGCACCATCTTCCCGTTCACCGCACCGAACACTGCGAGGGCGAGTGCATCTGCCGCGTCATCCGGCTTGGGGATTTCCGTGAGGTTGAGCAGACAGAGGAGCATGTCCTGCATCTGCCTCTTATCGGCGTTGCCGTCGCCTGTGATGCAGGACTTGAGCTCGGGGGGGGTGGGTTCAATAATCGGAATAGCGTGCAACTGCACGGTCTGGAGAATCACGCCCCGCGCCTGTGCCACATCGAGCGCTGTTCGCTTGTTCGAGGAGAAGAACAATTTCTCCACCACTGCAATTTCCGGCTGGGATTCCAGGAGGAAGGCAGCGAGATCCTTCTGGATCTCACCCAGGCGCTCTGCGAGCGTGAGGCCCGGGGCAGTGGTGATGGTGAGCCAGTCCAGCGCCCGGAAGTACCGGCCGGACTGTGCTTCTATCAGCCCAAGTCCTACGGTTGCAAGGCCGGGATCTATGCCGAGGATTCGCACAGTATGAGCTTGCAGGGAGTTTGTTCCCCGGGCAAGGGCATCTCGTTGCTCAGAGAGCGGTTTTCTGCTACTCTAAGAGGAAAACAAGACAAAAACTATGCCCAGGAAATCCGTTCCAAAGAAGCACAGGCACTTTGTGGCGGCACCGCTTGCAGTGTTCATCGTGAGCATTTCCCTGCTCGATGGGGTGTTGCCGGCCGGTTCCCAGGCACCGGAACTCTCCGCTTCCGTCATGAAGCTCTCAGAAGGGGAAGTGTTCCGCCTTCCTCAGGGGAAAGCTATGCTCTACAGCGGGCAGGGGTTCACCGTTTCGCCTGAGTCTACAGTGTTTGAAAACGGCTCTGCACTTGTTTCGACAGAGGGCTTTCTGGAATTGACGGTGGCGGGAAAGAAAGTTGCCACTGTCGCTGGCGCGTTCTACCTCTCGTACTTCGGCGAAGATCTGACCATTGCTGCGCTCACGAGCCCTGTGCTCTTCCGGGACAATGCACGTCTGATGGTGGTGCCAGCGGGCATGCAGTGGAAGGTTCCTGCGGAGGAGAAACTTCCGCTCCTGCAGGCGGGGTATCCGCTCTGGCAGGAAGCGCGCCAGGTGCAGGCATTCCCTGAACGTTTCTTCGTGCGGCAGCTCCAGAATCTGATGTTCCTTCCTTCCGAGGAAGATGTGCTCCCCCCCGCGGGGTCTGAGCCTCTGCCTCTCTGGACGAAATTCCCGGCGCTGCGCATAGGCGCGGCGCAGGAAACCGTGGAGCAGGAATGGCGGGAAGAAGTATTTGGAGCTCTCCGCAAGTATGTCGAATCTGGTGACAGGGATGCGCTCGATGCGTTCCTGCACAAGGAGGAGTACAGCGATGTGCTGCAGAGTGATGAAGCATGGGAGGTGATGGTGCGGTTGTATGTGCGTGCGCAGAAGGACTCTGTACGATCGCTCCTCCTCTCGCAGCTGCTTTCCAGTGAAGACTTCTGGCTCCTTGCATCCCTGCACCCCGATTTCCGTGCGGAGGTGTGGTCTTCGTTCTCGGAGCAGGAGAATTCCGAGGCGGTAACTCTCCGTCTGTTCCTTCTCCCCACAGCGAATATGGTGCAGCAGGCAGTGCCTGCCGATGCCATGCAGCGCTGGACCTATGAGCTCAGCCAGCTTGCCCAGGGGGAGAAAGCCGCTGCGCTTGTCGGGATGACGGTGGAGCAGCACCTTCCCCTTGTCTCCGTACTCGATCAGATGGGGTACCCGGAGCGGTCGCGTATTCTCGCACTCTCCCTCAAGAAGCTCGTGGAGAACACAGGAGTTACGCTGAGGCCGGAACTCACGTCTGAGCTCTCTGCACTCACCTCATTCGATCGCATGAGCCTGGAGGAACTCCCTCCCATGGAAGAACAGGTGCTCATCGAAGAAGAAGTGAAAGAGGAAGAGAAAGAAGTGGTGCCTGCACCGGTCGTGGAGGTGAAGCAGGAAGAAGCAGTGGAGGTGTCTTCGTACAGTCCCGATGTGGTGGAGCGGCGTGCGTACACTGTCCTTCGGGATATTGGTGCACTTTTTACAGTGGAAACAACTATCGATGCCGTTGCACCCAATACGGCACAGGTGCGCAACATTATTTTCTCCGGGAAGAGCGGGGACAGGACAGTGGACTTCCACTTCGATGTGGCAAAAGGGGAGATCAGGCAGGTGATTCTCGGGAACAAGGAGTACCCCTACTCGCTCACAGTGGAAGCGTTCCGTGACTGGATACAGAAGTAATCATCGTGGAGAAGCTGAACATAGATGTTTTTATAGTATTATGTTATAATACTATATGTGCAGTTACGTCGAAGCGACATTGCGCGGGAGATTGCAGAGGAAGAGCCGGCAGTAGATCTGAGGGTGACGTACCAAACTCTCCTGACAATGATGGTGGGTATGCGTGCGGGTCTGCGTACGGCGGGTGGGCATACTGCGTTACTGGGTCAGAAAGCCCAGGCTATTGTTCAACGGATAGAAGCTGCTCCGCTGGAAGATATTCTGAGCAGAACCTGGATTGATTTTGTGGAAGAGGAGGATGGTTTGGGGGCACTGACACTCACAGCGCAGGAACGTGCCTACATTGAGGCATTCCGCAGGTTGCAGGAAGCGCTGGGCTCGGGGAACATCACCCTCAATTCCCGGTCGATTGCTCATGCAGAGCAACTCATGCGTGGTGTTGGTGAAGTTCCTGCAGAAGTCGCCAATGCTGCGAAGGGCATACTACTACTCATCGTGCGGCAGGCTGTGCGTTCCAAGCTCGATCAGGTGTATGCCATCGGCGCGTCACGAGTAGGATCTGCCGAGGGAGACCAAGCCCTGGCAGCCGTTCGGCGTGAAGTAAATCCCATTACCGCGGAGCTCCAGTCGCTGTTACAGGGCACGCAGTAGCGTGCATTTCGTTCTGCTCAAAGTCGGAAGCGATGGAAAGCCCTACCGCAGTTCGTAGGTGAGGTACACGCGCAGGGTGAACTCCTGTTCGCCGATCGGAACGGGGCCTTCTGCCATCACCGTGCCTCCGCCTCCTCCGTAGCCTCCCTTCCCGTACCCGGTGTCCGGGAAGGAGGAGATATCTTCACCGTAGGAGGTGAGCTTGCCGAGCGACATGCCAAGCTCTTCCGCGAGATCCTCTGCCTGCTTCTTCGCCTTGGCGATGGATTCGCTGCGTGCCCTGTCGCGCAGTGCGGCCATGTCGTCCATGAGGAACTGGATGCCCGAGACGTTATTCGCTCCGGCTTTGGTCGCTGCGGAAATCACGTCACCCACTTTGCCGGGGTTGCGCACCTTGATGGTCACGTTCTGGCTTGCCTCATACCCTCTGGGCACCTGCTTGCCCTCTATCCAGTCGTATGCCGGGTACAGGCTGAATCCGCTTGTCTGGATGTCGTTCTCCGGGATTTCCAGTGCTTTCACAGCTCCGAGTACTGCATTCATCTGCTCCTCCAGTGTTTCCATTGCTTCCTGTGAGCTTTCCTGCCTTCCGGTCTGCACGCCGAGGGTCACGGAGGCGATGTCCGGTTTCTCCGCGACTTTCGTCTCTCCGATTCCTGAGATGGAGGCCTGTGGCCGCGGCGTGGATTCAATGTAGTTGCCCGCGAGAAAGAAGAGTCCCCAGACCACGGTGGTTGGGAGCGCAAGGCGCAGGAAGATGCTCTTTGCGGAGGATTCCATAGGGGAGAGAGGGAAAAGTGAGAATGGAAAGCCATTCTACGGTTTTCTCTCTCGGGAAAAAGAGGGCGAGACACTATGTTTTTATGCTGTCGAGATTGAATGGTGGGCGACCGCAGACTTGAACTGCGGACCTCGACATTATCAGTGTCGCGCTCTAACCAGCTGAGCTAGTCGCCCGTGATGTGAATGATAGAAAAAACGGCCGGGTTCACTCCCTCAGGAAGCCAGAACACAGTACGTATTGGAGGGATATTGGTCAATAAATAATGGGATTGTTATCCCTGCAGGATTTCATGCATTTATTTCATAGATTGATGCTTGAGCATATTACTGAGGGAATGAGCCGTCTTGTCCTGCCCGAGGAGTGCCGAGGAGTCTTACTACTCCCCCCCGGCTGGCTGCCAATTCTCGCTCTAACCGTTCTGCACGTTCTTCCGCTTGCTCTGCACGTTCTTCCGCTTGCCGCTTCTCGTCATGCAGCTGCCGGTTCTGGTGATTCCGCAGCCGGAATCGGTAGAGGTTTAGATCTGAGTCTTCCAGTATCCGCAGGCTTTCTTCCTTGTTCCTTCCCTGCCTGTCTCTCGCAAGATCGATGGTGCTCTGCACGATTTGCTCGCGGAGAGTTGTGAATGTTTCATCGCTGCCTTGGAGGTCATGCTCGTCTCTCTCCACTGCAAGCAGGATTCCTTCTGTGAGGAGTGCTCCTCCCCCGGCAACGGAGGTGATGAATTTTCCATTGGGCGAGGAATTGAATTGCAATGTGGCGCGTATGGCTCTGAGTTGGTCACTTCTTTGATCAGGATGTAATGCGAAGAATGCCTTTCGTTGATCACTCGAGGGCATGCCGTACGTGATGAGGACGTCTTCATCGTCGAAGTCGAGGAAGCTGCTCAGCTTCTCGCTCGAGGAGATTTCAGCCTGGAACGAAGCGATGGTATCCTCGATGAGCTGAGGAGTGAGAGGCGTACTGCCGCGGAGGAAGAGCTCAAATTCGTCTCCTCCTGTGGCCATGGGAATGACATGGATGCCCTGCTCCTCCAGGCGCCTGCGTGTGGGACCGTGCGGGTCTACGAATATGCGTGCCATTTGCCGGAGGAAGAGCGTGGTGTGCGTGTGTGATGTGCAGTCTTTGAACGACCGGAGGCCGTCGACGTCGAACCTGAGCCATCCGAAGTCCCCTAGACGCTCCGGCGAGGGGTTCTCTGCCATGAGCCTGCGCAGGTCGTAGCGGAACATCCATGTCCCGTATGTTGCCGCGTGAATAGGGAAATCAGAGGTGGAGAGCGTAGATTCGAACCAGTGTTCTTTGAACATATTTGCAGCGATTCTCTGTCTCGTTGCGGCTATACTCTGAGTTAACCGCTGTTCGCTCCATCGCTCTTGCTGTGCCCTTTCAACCAGCGCTCTCGTTTCCTGGTCCGCGAGTGCCAGGTGTGCTCTCTGCGTCGTTTCTCCCATGATCTGGCCGCTCATTCCTTCCATGATGCGTTCCTCGTCATCTCTCTCCGTGGCTGAGCGTACATGCAGCACTGTCATGCGCTGCAGTACGCTGTCGAGGATTTCGGGTTGCCGGGCAGAGAGCTTTTCGAGAGCAGATTCGAGCATGGTGCATTCAAGAAATATTCCGGCGGAGCCGGCTGTTCATTGAACTGTAATTATAATCAATATGATATGTTTGTCAAACTTTTTACTTCTTTGTCTTCATGGTTTGTTTTGGGGGTGAAAAGGAACCTTCACATGGCCCCAAAACATTGATAAAAACAAAAAAAATTGTATGATATACATCCTATGAAAGAGCAGCTCCTCGCACCCATTACCGGCTCGCCCGTCCGCGTCTGCACGGGGACAACGCGCATTGCCTACGTGGGCCCGCGCAGGACTCTCAAAGTACCGCGCCTGGATGCGCGCGGCACTCTCCTGCGTGCCGAGAGGTTCCGCGAGGGATGGTCAGCAAACAGGATCGAAGCGGAGTCGTGGCCGGAGTTCCGGGATATTGTCCTGCCGACCCGCGCGCACATCGGTGCGCTCGTTTCGCTCCAGCCGACGACGGAGGATCTCCGCATGTCTGTTGTCGATTTTACAGATATTGTGGAACGCGGGCTCGGGAGTGATGTCATCGAACAGGCGGATGTTGCTCACACGTTCGATAACCCGGGGAACTTCGGCTACGACGGCGAAGCCGTGAGGCTCCGGGATTTCGGTGACCCGCGCCTCATTGCGTTCCTCCGGTCGAGACGTGAGGAAGTCAGCTGTTTCCTCTCCGCTCTCGTACAAGTGGAGGTGCTTTCCCGCAGACTCGATCTTGAGGGGGGTCCACAAGAGTTTCCTGACGGGAGAGAAGAATAACCCGTGTCTCCCGGCGCAGATGTGCAGGGAATATTAGAGATGTGCGCTATTCCCCGAGTTCCTCGTCGCGTACCTGTCGCAGGCACTGCTGTCGCTCGGTTGCGCTCACGTCTCTGCATGCTTCGTGTGCCCGTTTGATTGCATCGCGCCTGGTCTGTGTCCGGTCATGCTGCCTCTCGGAACGGCTGCGGAGTTCTGATTGATCGAGTGCCGTTGATCGGGGGGTGCTGCTGAAGCGTGTACGCAGGGCGTTCATGCGTTCCTGCTGCAGGGTTTCGCGCCAGTCATCTCTCTGCTCGTAACGGTCCTGGAAGTTCGACTGCATGCGCAGGCGCCCCTGGCGCAGATCTTCTATGCTCTCTTCCCTCAGTTTTTCAACAGACTTCGTTATCGTCTTACTTCTGCCGCCGGTTTCCGGCCTGCGCAGCAGCCTTCTCTCCTGGATAAGGTTGCTGTTCTCCATTCGCCACTGCTTCGCGTCCGTTGGCTCGCTTTTTCGTTCCTGCATGCGCAGACAGCGGTTCTGTGCCGGACCGATGAGCGTATTGCAATCGCCGCGTGTGAGAGTCGCTGCGAAACTTGTGGGGATGGCGGTGCAGAGGATGCTCACAGTTGCGAGCAGGGAGAATGTTTTTTCCATACGGAAGATGGGGAGAGTAGGCATAGTCTATCACATACGGATGGATCCTTTCTTTCTTCTCCTGTGACTATTTCCTCTTCTTCTCGTAGATTTCAGTCACGCTCTCATCATGCTCGATGTGCTGAATGACTTCTGCGATGAGTGGTGCAACGGAGAGGACCGTCAGTCCCGGGAACGCGTTCTTCCGCACAGGCATGCTGTCTGTGACGATCACTTCCTTAAATCCTGCTGCCGTGAGGCGCTCGATAGCCGGCCCGGAGAAAATGGCGTGGGTGGCAGCTGCATACACGTCTTTTTTCGCTCCTCTCTCAATCAGGGCCTGCTTTGCCGTGAGGAGCGTGCCGGCCGTGTCGATCATGTCGTCGTAGATGATGCATGTTTTCCCCTGTACTTCTCCCACAACGTCCAGAATCTCTGCCTTGTGGTGCTCCGGCCGGGATTTGTGAAGGATGGCAATGTCGGCCCCCATCATGTCTGCGAAGATTTTCGTGTATTTCGCGCTTCCGATGTCCGGGGCGATGACCAAAATATCCTTCAGTTTCTTCTTTCTGAAGTAGTCGGCGAAGATTCTCCCTGAATCGAGCGCGTCGGCAGGAATGGAGAAGAACCCCTGGATCTGCGGGGAGTGGAGGTTGAGCGTCATCACGTGGTCCGCTCCGGATTCCTCCAGGAGGTGGGCGACAAGTTTAGCGGAGATCGGTTCCCTCCAGTGTGCTACCCGGTCCTGGCGCGCGTAGGGAAAGTTCGGCAGAACAGCATGGACTGATTTTGCAAAGCTGAGTTTGGCGGCCTGGCACATGAGCAGCAGCTCCATGAGGTGCTCGTTGATGTTCGGTGCTGCGGTCTGAACAATGTACACGCTCTTTCCGCGCACCGATTGCTGGAAACGGATGTAGCGTTCGCCGCAGCTGAATTCCTTCAGATCGACCTTGCCCAGCGCTATACCAAGCTCTTTAGCGATGGATGCTGCGAGTGCCGGGTGGGATGAGCCCGCAAAGAGGTGCATGTGTAGTATCATTGTAGCAAATGCAGGTCCGAATCTCTACCTATATGGGAGCCTTGGTGCTAGAGGAGTCCTCCGGGGAACCACTCGGGACTGTTGCCGGAGTGCTCATCCATCCCGATACGGGGAAAGTGGAGGGGGTATTCGTCCGGGTGAACGACGGATTCAGCAGCGGTCTCCTCTTCTGCAGAGCCATGGACATCGTCCGGTTCGGTACCAGCGTCCACATTCGCAGCGCAGATGCACTCTGCGATCCCTCTGAAATAGTGCGGTTGCAGAGTCTCCTGGAAGACGGCCGTACTATTCTCGGGCAGCAGGTGCGTACCGAGAGCGGGCAGAAGGTCGGGCGTTGCCGTGATGTGCAGTTCGATACGGAGTCTCTGCAGATGGAGTGGATTTTTCCGAAAGGATGGTTCCGGTGGAAGAGGGGCATTGCAGTATCTGACATCCTTGAAGTACGGAGTAATGCCATCATCGTGCGGGAGGAGAAGCGTCCCGTTGTGGAAGAGGTGGAAGAGAAAGCTCCTGTGTTCGATCCTCTGGAGGTTGTGGAGCCAAAAGTGAGCCGTGTGCGGCGGTAGGCTACTACAGAGGGAAGTACTCATCGCTGCCGTTGGCTCGTTTGCTCGTTTTCTAGTTAAGAAAGCTCTGAGATACTCACAAATTGTCGTAGTTCGTCAGGCTCACCATGACATGCTTTCGTAATTTTTTCAGAGCTTCCTTCATGGACGAACGAGCATATGAAAAGCCCCGCGGATGCGGGGCTTTTCTATTTCCCGTTAACGTTGCCTCCTTAAGCTGCGAGTTGAGTTGCAATGAAGTCCACGAGACCCTGCGCGAGCAGGATCACGACGAGACCAATGATGACGAAGAGAATCGTCTTCTTGGCCTTGTCCTTCTCGGCTTCTTCACCCTGAGAGATGACGAGACGGATACCAGCGATCACGATGAAGACCACGGCGATGAGTGCCATGAAGGTGAGGATCTTCTTGATGATGTCGATGATTTTCTGGCGGACATCACTCACACCACCGATAGCCGGTGTGGGACCGAAGAGCTGAGCCCAGGCTGGCGGGGCGATCATGAAGGTCACCGCAGCAGCGGACACACGGAGGCAGAGAGATTGAAGGGAAGTGTACATAGGAAAGAAGCAGGAAATTAAATGCATTGTGACGCAGTCTATTGGGCTTTTTCAAGCTGGAATGTGCCCCTTGAGTCAAACAACACTTGCTTAAGTAACACTTTCGTATTCTATTCTTCTTTTTGGCTGCTCATGAAGCCTATCACGAGCAGAATGATGGCCGGGAGAGCGAACCAGAGGTCCTGGTAGAGGACCATGAGTTCCATGAGCCGGCTGTGTGCGATGATGGTGGCGATAAAGGGAGACTGTGCGATGTTCTTATCCAGGAGGGGGGCATCTGCGACGAACGTCATGAGTGTGGAGAGCATGAGACCGGCGGTCACAAAACCGAAGAGCGCCGTCATTGCGATATCGACAATGGTATTCCCGTCCTTCTGGTAGTCGATTTCAAACCCGCCGCGGACTGCGAGGAAGATGATCGTCAAAATAAAGAGAATGAGCTTCGTTGTCGCGAGGAGCTGAATGTCGAGCGTGAGTCCCACCATACTGAAGAGCGGCTGTGATTCAGTCGAGAGGCGTTCGATGAGGTTGCCCATGCCCTGTGCGGCGACGATGGCAATGTACGTGGAGATGATGATTTTCACGGATTCGTGTTTCCCTATGATGAAGCTGTAGGTGATCACCACCGCGAAGAATACGATCACGAACAGGTCCCAACTGAGGGTAAGTTGCATGGGGAGAGGAGGGTTGATGCTTATGGTACTGAAGTTGGGGGGATTCTGCCAGCGCCCGTTCGTTTGTAGGTTGTAGTTTGTAGGTTGTAGGTTGTAGAAAATCCAAGGGAATAAAGATCTCAGATCTCAATCCCAAATTTCTCCTACAACCTACAAGCTCATAATGGTCGGCAAATAGGAGACTTGAAGGTGAGAATACTGTTATCCTCGCGCCATGCGACACGGTTTTCTGCTCATCGACAAGCCCGTGGGTCCCACGAGTCACGACACAGTTGCGCAGGTGAGGCGAGCGCTGAGCGAACCGAAGATCGGACACCTGGGGACGTTGGATCCCGCCGCATCCGGTCTCCTTGTACTCGCGGTTGGTTCCAAGGCCCTGAAAGCCATCGAACTCTTCGGTGATCTCAGCAAGGAGTACGATGCCGGTATTCACTTTGGAGCGGTGAGCACGACGTATGATCGTGAAGGAGTGATAGAGGAGATCACTCCCAAGCCCGGCTGGACTGAGCCGGATATTGCAGATTTGCAGCGGGTGATCGCAGGGAAGTTCATTGGCAAGATTGCACAAATACCACCGGTGTACAGTGCGGTGAAAGTGGGAGGGGAACGGGCGTACCGGAAAATGCGACAGGGCAGGGAGGTGAACCTTCCCGCACGCGAGGTGAAGATCGGTGCGTGCGACATCCTCTCCTACGCGTATCCGGAGCTCTCACTCCGCATTGCCTGCGGATCCGGGACGTACATCCGGTCACTTGCGCATGACCTCGGCACCGCGGTCCGTTTCGGTGCGTACCTCTCTTCGCTCCGTCGGACGAGGGTGGGTGTGTGGTCTCTTGAGCATGCGGTGGTTCCCGAGAAAGTTGCATGGGCACATGTGATACCGCTCAAAGAAATACTCTCTCCTTTTGAGAGCGTCGAAGTGACTGCTGATGAAGCAGAGGATCTCTGCCATGGCCGTCCTATTTCGCGTGCAGTGAAGCCGGATGCCATTGCCTGGTTTGAGGGTCTCCCCATTGCCATCCTCCTTCCACTCAAAGACGGTTCCCCGAACCAGTCATCCGCTACAGCAGACTCCGGTTCGAGGCAGGCGCAGCAGGCAAGAGCGCGAAAGGTATTGTGATGTGTCCTGCCTGATTGTTTGGCGAGAGAACGGCTCACTGCAAGCTTCCTGTCCCGCCTGTGAGGCAGCTTTGTATTCACTTGTGGTTGTTGATGTTTGTGCGTTCTGCCCCACTTCGCCCCTGCGGGGCTTCGCGGGGCACACTTCGCTTCGTGTTCCACCTGGCCTGCCACGCGGAGCTCTTCGCGAAGCGAAGAGCGAAGTGTGGTGGAGCGCTTTCGAAAAAATCCGAACCGATTTTCGCACAAACTGGCGCGGCGGCTGAAAAACCTTCGGGCTGGGGCAGCCGCCGCGCTACCGTACAAACTTGCCGGACATCGCAGGACGATTTCCAACTGTTCTTTTGCGGCTTCAACAAAACACACAACAATTCCACAACACGGCTAATACAGCGTACAATACCGAACATTCGATATGGCTTCTCTTTTCAAAAACAACGTCCTTCAAGAACAACTGGCTCTTTCCATTGTTCCCAAGTTCGAAGACAGAATACGCATCGTAAAGCAATGGCATACTGCGCTCACGGACAAATCCTTGCTCAAGAAAACCGAAACCCAGTGTGAGCAGGCGTTCAATGATGATTTCTTCGTGAAGATTCTTGGCTATACGCGTTTTCCGTCCGAGAAGTACACCATCGAAGTCAAAGCGGCAGTGGAAACTGCCGGAGGCCAGAAGCCCGATGCGGCGCTTGGAATTTTCACGCCGGACGGAAACGTCGTTCAGTGCGTTTGTGAAATCAAGGATGCAAACACTTCCCTCGATAAGCCGCAGCAGCGGGAAGGAAATCTGACTCCCGTGCAGCAGGGATTCAAATACAAGCCGCTCTACAAAAACTGCGGATTCGTGATCGTCACCAATTTCCGGGAAATCCGGCTCTACAGGGACACGATGCACGATTACGAGCGCTTCACGCTTGCAGAGCTTGCCGATCCTGCGGACAACTACAGAAATTTCCGAAAGTTTCACTACCTCCTCAGCGCCGATCACTTCATAGAGGAAAACGGCAAGAGCCAAACGGAAGAACTGCTCGCGGCAATCCGCATCGAGCAGGAAGAAATCACCAAAGACTTCTACAGGGAATATCGGACGCTACGCATGAGCCTGATCGACAACATTCGAAAAAATAATCCTGTGCTTTCCTTCGATACTGTTCTGGAGAAGGCGCAGAAGGTCATTGACCGCATTGTGTTCGCTTCATTTTGCGAGGATGTCGGCCTCTTGCCGGAAAACAAGCTTGCTGAAGTCGTGGCATACACGGAGAAAGGAGGGTTGGACATGCCGATTTGGGAGATTATGAAAAAATTCTTCGTCGCTATCGATAAAGGCAGTGAGAAGATGGAAATGCCGCATGGCTACAATGGCGAGCTCTTTAAACCGGATGCGGTGCTTGACGCTCTGACGATTGATGATGAAATTTGCCGCGAGTTTGTGCGCATCGGGCGTTTCGATTTCCGCGAAGACCTTTCTGCAAATATCCTCGGGCATATTTTTGAGCAGTCGATCACTGATATTGAGGAGATCAGACAGCAAAATGCACCAACAGAATCGACGCAAAAGACTTCAAAACGGAAAAAAGATGGCATCTTCTATACTCCGGAATATGTCGTGGACTTCATTGTTGCGAGCACGCTCGGCGAGTACTTGCAGGAGCTGGAGCGGTCATCATTGAGAGAGCACGGCGTCAAAGAAGGTCTGCGAGATCAGAGTTACGAGAAGCGGGCTTTGAACGCCTACCTCGCGTACCGGGAACGTCTCCTGAAGCTCAAAGTGCTTGATCTTGCCTGCGGGAGCGGCGCTTTCCTCGTGAAAGTGTTTGATTATCTGCGAAAAGAGCATGAGCGCATCGGAGGCATCCTTTTGGAATTACGCGGTGGTACTGTGCTTGAGGAGCACGAAGAATCCGTGAAAATCTTCTTACATGAAAACATTTACGGCGTGGACTTGAATGCCGAGAGCGTTGAGATCACGAAGCTTTCACTATGGCTTAAGACAACACAGAAAGGGAAGAGGCTTGAAGACCTCAAGAACAACATCAAGTGTGGAAACAGCCTCATTGACGACTCCGAAGTCGCAGGAACAAAAGCGTTTCACTGGGAAAAGGAATTTGCGGAGATTTTGAATTCGGGAGGTTTCGATATTATCGTCGGCAATCCGCCGTGGGGCGCGAATATCGACAAGGAGGCTGTGTGGCTTGGCAAGCATTATCCGGATTCGACGAAACACGCGAAGGACACGTACAAGCTCTTCATCGACAAGGGGTTGCAGCTCCTGAAGGAAAACGGACGCTTCGGCTACATCGTCCCCAGCACGTTCCTCTACCAGCCGCGCTACCAGGACGTGCGCGACATCGTTGAGCGGTACCGGCACGGGGCCGTGAATCTCGGCGAACATATTTTCGAGGGCGTCGATCTGCCCTGCGCCATTCTAGTCGTTCACAAACACAAGAAGGATAAATCAGCCATCGTGGACCTGACGAAAAAACCGCGTGGGGACATTCCATTTCTCTTGAGCAGCATCAATCTGGAGAACGAGATTGAGCGGGGTTCATCAGGTGACAAACTTCTCAAAGATACGGGGCTGACGTTTGACGATGTATTTGTATTGAAGGATGCTGGTATCAATTATCAAGCAGTGAATGTTGGAAAAGGGAAAAAAGGTGAAAGCAAATTAAGCTCGAAGTTGCTCTACTCTGGAAAGATTGGAAATCCATCCTTAGATGTCGAGTTCTGGAAGGGCGAAAACTTTCACAAGTATTCAATCGATGAATCAACGGAAAATTTTGTACGAACAAATTATGAAGATTTCAAGGAGGATAACGAAAGGGTGATCCTTAATGACAAGTTCTTTTCAATACACCCAAAAATCCTCTGGAGACAAACCGCCGACAGGATAATCGCGACAATTGATGAAAGGGGCATCTGGTTTGGACGCAGTGTTTTCGGCGGAGTCGTCAAAGATGAGTACAAGAAATCGGTGGACATTTATTTTGCACTTGCGGTCTTCAATTCGGCATACATCGATTGTTTATATCAACGAAAAGTTTTAGAGACAGGCAGGATTTTCCCGCAAGTGAAACTGGCCTACATCAAGCCGTTGCCATTCGTCATACCGGACAAAGAAGCGCAGGATCGGATCGCAACACGGGTACGATCACTCATTGGGCTCGGTTCGTCGCAACATGAGAAACTCAGGCAAGTGCAGCAGTTACTGAAAGCGGAGTATCGCATGGAATCGATACCGAAGAAGCTGCAGAAACTCTGGGAGCTTTCCTTCGATGATTTTCTCAAAGCCCTCAAACTCAGGAACGTATCTTTGCCGAAGAAGCAGGAATTGATGGAGTACTTCGAGCAGCAGAAAACGGCGCTCTCGACGGTCGCGGATCAGATCGAAACTCTGCAGAGAGAAATTGACGAGATGGTATGCGATGCGTATGGGCTGACGAAGGAGGAAAGAGCAATTGTTTTACGAAGCGCCACATGAAACCAGATATTACAATAGACGAGGCAACCGATCCGCGTACGTTGGCTCAGCCTCCTTTCGTCGAGTGTCCGCGATGTCATAAACAGACGAATGGTGTATGGCACATTGGAGTGCGTTGTTATTTGCGTCTCTGTTCCGAATGTCCAATGCCGGACCCCAATCGTGGAGAGAAACCGGAAATGATCTCTTTGCCGAAGATAGAAAAGAAAGTGATTTACTTGGATCAGCATGTCATCAGCAGCATGGCTAAGGCACTCAGGCCGGAGCTGCAGCGAACGCAGAAGATGGAGACTCGTATCCAAGAAGACTGGATCAAACTCTTCCGGAAGTTGGATCGGCTGCGCCGCTTGCAAATGATTGTCTGCCCGTTCTCGATGCACCATCGGAGAGAGTCCTTCATGGATGATCGGATCTATAAGTATTTGAAGACGTTGTACAAACGGCTGGCGAACGGCGTGGAGTTCTTTGAACCATTGAAAGTCCTATCCATCCAAGTGATGCAGTACGCACGACACCATTTGGATCACTCGCAGCCTGCGTTCATCGACAATCCGCAAACCGTTGTTCTCGGCACCATCAACTCGTGGGAACGATACTCACTGAAGGCTGGTATGCAGGACTACGGATGGAAACCCGAAGGAGCGGAATTAATGAGAAAACAAAACGCCGAATCCCATCGGATATTTCAAGAAATATACGAACGCTGGAAGCAGGAAGGCATGAGCATCGAGGACCGAATCGAGGAAGAATCCCAAGGCTTCTCCAAATTCCTACTACAAAAAGCGCGGGAGCAATTCGGTATGCCCATCGAGCCACAGCTTGCTCAGCAGATCGAGGTAGAAATGGTGGACGACCAACATGCCTACATCAAATTGGTCGATGATGTGTACCAGCTATTCTCCGGTGGTTCGGCGATCATCAATCCCTCCCTCCTCCGGCACATGATTGATTTCTTGGCGGGTGACGATTTGAGAAAACAGGTGCCGACAATTCGGATCGAGCCGCTTCTCTGGGCGACATTGGCGAGACAGGCTGCTGCCGCAAAGGGGCGCAAAGAAGAAATTGATCATGGGGACTTCAATGATATTGGTGCGATTGCCAATATTCTACCCTATTGCGATGTAATGACAGTTGACAGAGCGTGGCATGGAAGATTGCGAGAGAATCCAGCCGCACAGGAAATGAAGAATTACAGGGCAAAGATTGTGTCTAGGAGCAATCTGCAGGAGATCATGGAGTATCTTGATCAAATCGAACGAGAGACTCCGAATCGGGTTCTGGAAGCTGTTCAGGAAGTATGTGGAAGTCTTGAGGAGGAAGACCCCTTTGGTGAAGAAGAGATGAAACTGTATTCCAAATCGGTAAAGGACTGATCCAGAAAAGCCCGCCGCTGGCGAAAACAAAGTTCGTTCCGATCGTTTTCACGGGCTCTTTTGCGGTTTTGCTGCGATGTCCGGCAAGTTTGTACGGTAGCGCGGCGGCTGCCCCAGCCCGAAGGTTTTTCAGCCGCCGCGCCAGTTTGTGCGAAAATCGGTTCGGATTTTTTCGAAAGCGCTCCACCAATCACGAAATCCGCGCGAATGCGCGAGCACGCGCCAGCCGATCGCGGCTTCCCACTGCACCGCGTTCCCTTTCGTACGCCAGCGGCGGGCTTTTCTGATACCCTGCGACCATGAAAGTCATCGTGTACTGCCGCAAATCCACAGAACAGGATGATCGCCAGATTCTCTCGATTGATGCGCAGCTTCGTGAGCTGCGCGAATACGCCGCAAAAGAACAGTTGGAAATCGTCGCCTCGCTCCGCGAGGCCAAAACCGCAAAAGAGCCCGGGCGAACCGAGTTCGCCAGAATGTTGGAAATTGTAGAGAAAGGAGGAGCAGACGGAATTCTCGCATGGCATCCCGACAGACTCGCCAGGAACTCTGTAGACGGGGGGAGGATTATTCATCTTCTGGACACCGGCAAGCTCAAAGCGCTGAAGTTTCCCACTTTCTGGTTTGAGCCGACTCCGCAAGGGAAATTTATGCTCAACATTGCTTTCGGCCAGTCCAAGTACTACGTGGACAACCTTGCCGAGAATGTGAAACGCGGCATGCGCGAGAAAGTGCGCCGAGGCGAGTGGACGTGGCCTGCACCGCTTGGATACGTCAACAACCGAGAGGAGCGGAACATTGAGCCGGACCCCGAGAAATCGCCAATCGTGCGCAAGGCGTTCCAAATGTACGCCACGGGAGCTCATACGCTTCTCTCGCTCCGAAACGAACTCACACTCCTCGGGCTTCGCACGCGCAAAGGCAAGGTGCTGCCGGTGTCCAATGTCCAGAAGATGCTCAAGCATCATGCGTACTACGGAGTCATCAGCATGAACGGGGAGCTGTTCCCCGGCGCGTTCGAGCCAATTGTGAGCAGGAGACTGTTCGACGCAGCGCAGGAAGTCATGCACTTTAAGAGCAAAACCAAGCGCAGGAGAAAGCATGAGCTTCCCTTCACGGGCTTCCTGCACTGCTCAGCCTGCACCTGCGCGATAACTGCTGAAATCCAGAAAGGTCACCACTATTACCGCTGCACGCACAAGCGCGGTCCCTGCGACCAGCGCAAATACCTGCGCGAGGAGGGATTGCTCAAAGAGGTGCGCACCATCGTCGAACGCGTCTCACTGCCCGATGACTGGGTGGACAACATGCTTGCCGAACTCGACAAGGAGGAAGCCGAGGGAAAGTCAGATCATCGGACCTCTGTTCAGCGCCTCGAAGATGAGCGGAAGGGCATCGATCAGAAGCTCGATACCCTTCTTGATCTGCGACTGGAGGGGGCGCTCGATACCGGAGAATACCTTGTGCGAAAGAACGCGCTGGTGTCCTGTAAAGTCGAGATTGGTCAACAGATCAAGGATGCTGAACAGAGTTGCTCACATTGGCTCGAACCCATGCGAGAGATGATTGTACGCAGTCGTGAAGCCAAGAAACTGCTCACGACGGAAAACTACTCGGAATTTCCAACATTCCTTAAACGCATCGGAACGAACTTTGTTTTGAAAGGGAACGCGGTGCAGTGGGAAGCCGCGATCGGCTGGCGCGTGCTCGCGCATTCGCGCGGATTTCGTGATTGGTGGGTCAGGTGGGATTTGAACCCACGGCCAATTGCTTAAGAGGCAACTGCTCTACCGGGCTGAGCTACTGACCCAAGTTCCAATGAAGAAGAAAGAACGGAGAATGAAGAATGACAGAGCTACTCGTCCCGCACAGGACACTGAGCTTGCCGAAGGGGACTGATGCGGGGCTGACCCGCTTCACAGCTGAAAAACCTTACCAATATCAGCCGCTGCGGTAAAGAATGCTCCCGAGAAAAGATCACTCTCCATGGCAGAGTTTGTCCATGAGGGCATCGATATCCATGGGCGGAGTATCTCCGCTTTCTGAAACAAGAGCAGCCATTGCTGCTTTGTTACTGTTTGCCCAGCCGTAGACCGGATCGGATGAGTGCGTGCATATCTGTCCGAATGCTGATTCCAGTTTCGGCCTTCTGTGGGCAAATTCTCTGTTCCGGTTTGCCCATCCGAAGGCTGGTTCATCGCGGAGGGACAGGGGTGATGGAGTGTTTCCCGGCATGGTGGTGGCAGAGTCTAGCTGGCTTGCAGATACATGCAAGCCTCTGCGTTCACCCGACTCCGTCCGCCGAAGGCGGACTTCGCCGGGTTTCGCAGATGAGAACGCAAAACGCCTGGGAAGATGCTCCGGGCTTCAGGCTAGGGAGCTTCACTTTCCCACATACGCAAATCGTTGCCTTCTTACTCCATCCACCTCGACTTCTTCCCGGAACATGGAGAGGGGGCGTACCCAGAACATAGAGGTTTCATTCTTATAGAGAGGAACATACACCACCAGTTCCTCCAGCGTTTCACTGTGCTTTGCAACGCCGAGCACGCGGTATCTTTCTCCCTTGTAATGCTCGTAAATGCCTTTCCGAAGTACCTCAGTGGCCATCATCAGCAGTATAGGTGTGATCTCCATGCAACACTATGAGTGAGAGGACGGTAGGAAAAAAGCTGCTATAGCCTCGCAATTTTCCCTCTGCAGTTTTACACTGCCTTCCTTCTTTCCCCTCTTTGCGATGGTTTCCGATTCTGAACAGCGAGAAGCTTCTTCCCTGGTATCGGGTGCCCCCGCAAATCTGCTGCAGGGCGTTGCCGCGGAGGTAGTAGGTCTGGGTTTTGCGCTCCAGAAGAATGAGCGTGCGACAGATGATTCCCAGATGCGGTTTACGCGGTCAGAGGGGGGCCGGACAATCGTCGTTGGGCTCGAAAGGGGCTCGAAGAGCAACACCGTCTGGGTGTCTGTATCCACATTCGGTGTGGGGAGGGTGGCGGCCAGCGATATGAATCCGACAGAGGTGCAGGCTGATCGTGTTCCCTCGGTACTCTCCGCGCACCTCACGACGCACGGACTGGCGAATGCAGTCCAGGTTCAGGCGGAGTCCACCCTCGGAGGTTCTGTAGCGTAGCCTGTTTCTGCTACCATCCGGTCATGGAACACTTACCCGACGAACACTCAAAGCGCTTCATTGCCGTTCTCAATAAGAAGGTGGAAGCAGGGAAATTACTCAATGCGCTCGGCCATATGACAGCGGGTCTTACTGGCGGGTCGGGGAGAGCGGAAGAAATGTGCTTTCTACAGTACGAAGATAAAGATGGCGGGAAACACCCGAACATCTCCCACTTTCCATTCATCGTGCTCAAGGCGGAAAACTCCAATAAGATCCGGAAGGTCCGGGAGGAGGCGATTGCCCGCGGCATTCCCTTCACCGACTTCACGAGTACTATGACCGTCGGCACATCCCGGGAGCAGCAGGATGCAACGAAAGCCACACCGGAGGAGGAACTGGAGTACTACGGCATCTGCCTTTTCGGCGAAACAAGCGTTCTGCGGGAGTTCACCGGAAAGTTCTCGTTGTTTCAGTAGCACCTGCCTCATACGGCTTTGCGATAAGAACATCATCAATGGCTGCTGTAATACAACTCGCAATATCGGCGTAGCGCTACGCCGATATTTGTTCAGCAATGGTGCATCAGAAATGGTGTTTATAATGCGAAGCCGTATCAGCTCTCCAGACAGTGCTTCTGGATCGTTTTCCAGTCGAAGGGGAAGACGTACGTTTCCAGTGCGCGGACGATGGCCGCGAAGCACTGCCACACGTCATCCTTCTTATAGAGGAAGGCGTTCCCGCTTTCCTGCACGGGGTTGTAGTCGGTCACTGCTTTGGTTTTTGGGCCGATGGGGATGGTGCCGCTATGCAGGCATTCCTGGAGCTCGGGGGCCTCTGCGTCCGAGAGGAAGAGCGCCATGTCCGATGCCTTGAACATCTTCTCTATGGCTGCCGGCTTGTTCGGGATGATGGCGATGCGGTGGTTCTGTTCCTCCGCGAGTCCCGTGATGAACGATCCGTACGAGGAAGATCCCTTCCCGAGGATGAGGATCTCGACATCGAGGGAGAGGAGTCCCGGCAGGAGTTGCTCGAACAATTTCCCTCCGAGTTCTTTTGTCATGCCGGTGGGAATGCAGATGACCGGGCACTTTGGTTCCATGGGCCAGCCACACTCCTTCTGCAGGGCCGCTTTTACTTTGGGTTTCTCGTTCAGCGTTCTCACGTCCTCCTTCGGTGCGGCAGACTCTGTGGTTACAGCAACTTTCGGCATGGATGTGTGTTTGAAGTTATCGTCTTATTATAGCGAAAAACCCCTCCTCCTGAAAGAGGGGGCACCTTGCGGAAGTTCACATGTAGTATGTCGTATATTGTATGTGGTATGTGGGTTTTTCTTCTTGTCTTGCTCGTGGGATGTGGCCTACATACGACATTCCACATACGACATACCTTTGCCGCTATTCGACAGGTACTTTCTTCTCGGGCATGCTGAACCCGTGAAGCATCTTGTTCTCATCGACGGCCATCACCTCATGTACCGCGCGTACTGGGCCATTCCCCGCACGCTGAAGACGAGCAGTGGCGAGCTTACCAACGCGGTATTTGGCGTTGCTTCCATGCTGCTTAACATTCTGAAGCGCGAGGAACCCGATGCGCTCCTCTTCTGTTTCGATGCGGGGGAGGAGACATTTCGTCACCAGGAGAACAAGACATATAAGGAGGGGAGAGCGGAGACGCCGGATGAATTCTACGAGCAGATCCCCCGCATTCTGGAGATGATCGATGTTTTTGCCTTTTCTGCGGTTTCCAATCCGCAGTACGAGGCGGATGATTTTCTCGGTGCCTACACGAAGGCGGGGGAGGCCGCGGGTATGCGTGTCACTATTGTCACAGGGGACCGTGATTGCCTGCAGCTTGCGGGTGAGAAGACACGTATTGCCATCCCGCACAAAGGATACCAACAGGTGGAGTATCTGGATCCTGTTGGGGTGGAAGCGAAGTTCGGCGTCCGCCCGGATCAGGTTGCTTCCTATAAGGGACTCTGCGGAGACGCATCCGATAATCTTCCCGGCGTGCATGGCATAGGTCCCAAGACTGCGGCGGCTCTTCTGCAGCAGTTCGATTCGCTCAAGGGAATCTACGATCATTTGGAGGATGTGAAGCCTTCCTGGCGTGAGAAGCTGGAGCAGGGGAAGGAGCAGGCTTTCTTCTGCGAGCGCATGGCAACGCTCGTGTGCGACATGCCGCTCCCTGTTTCCCTCAAAGAGACTGCACTCACTCAGCTCCCGTACAAACCGGTGCTCGAATTCTTTACGAAGATGGAATTCACGGCACTCACCAAGAGGTTCCAGTCTCTTGCAGAGAGTTCCTTTGGCTCCGGGAAGTTTGAGGAACGGGAAGTGAGTGCTCCGCTACAGCTGGAGAGTGAAACAGGAGAGCAGATGGCGTTTCTTTAATACTGTTCCTCGCTCGTTCGTTGGTTTGATGCAAGCGGCTTATGAGCAAACGAGTGAACAAAGTCTGGGAACAGGTGTTGATTTTTCTTTTGGAGGAGGAGAAAGGTGCTTCAAAGTTGTGCACAATTGGTACTCAGCAGTTTTTCAGTGGATAATTTTGTGATTCAAAAAAATGAATAGCCCTTCAGTAAGCCAAAAAATGTGATCTCATTCTTTGTTCACAAACGTGATTTGTGAATACCAAAGGTAGTCATGAGCCTCTTGCGGAGCAGTTTTGCCCTTGCGTAGACTTCGCATGTAAAGAAGTGATCCGATCAGAGTCTTTCGCCGTCACTCTTTCTGGCGCACCCTTTATTCCACACCCTTCTCACCCAACCGACTATGTCTAAAGAACGTGTACTCGCGAGTCTCGACATCGGGAGCGCAAAAATCCGAACTGTTGTTGCCGTCGTGGACGGAGAGAGGGGCCAGCAGGTTCCGAATGTCATTGGTGTCGGCATCTCGCCGTCGCTGGGGATGCGGAAGGGGAATGTGATAGACGTTGAGGAGCTGATCCACAACATTATCTCCTCCCTCGAAGATGCGGAGAGGATGGCGGGAGTCCCCATTAACCATGTGTACGTCGGGATGAGCGGATCCCATATAGAGGCATTCGACAGCCGCGGGGTCATTGCTATCTCCGGTTCCGAAATCACCATGGATGATGTCGGCCGCGTGCTGGAGGCCGCGCAGGCGGTGAGTATTCCCGCGAACCGGCGTATTCTCCATATCGAGCCCAAGTCCTACACAGTCGACGAACAACGTGGTATCAAGAATCCTGTGGGAATGACGGGTATCCGTCTGGAGGTGGAAGCTCACATCATCACGGGACATGTGCAGCATGTGAAGAATCTGGAGAAGTGCGTGGACCAGGCGGGTGTGGATATCGACGACCTTGTTCCTGCGACCATCGGGGCTGCGGAGGCGGTGCTGAGCAAGCGCCAGAAGGAGTTGGGCGTGGTGGTCATCGACATTGGAGCAGGGTGCACGAGCGTGGTGATATTCGAGGAGGGGACCATCCTCCATTCCGTCTCTCTTCCCATCGGGGGTGAGAGTGTGACCAATGACATTGCCATCGGGCTCCGCACATCCATCGATACCGCGGAGAAGATCAAGATTGAGTTCGGTTCGGTGCTCCCCGAGGAAATCTCTGAGCGCGAGATGATTGATCTCTCCTCTGTGAGCAAAGTGGATACGCAAACCGTGAGCAAACGTTACATGGCGGAGATCATGCAGGCGCGGTACTACGAAGTGTTCTCCCTCGTGAAGCAGGAGCTTGAGCGCATCGGGCGCAGCGGTATGCTCCCTGCGGGCGTGCTGCTCACCGGCGCCGCTTCCAAAGCTCCCGGGGTGCTGGATCTCTCCCGCGATGTGCTTGGTCTCCCCGTGCAGATGGGTTTTCCGGTGGATGTAGGAGGTGTGATTGAAAAAGTTGATGATCCTGCCTATGCCACTGCGCTTGGTGCGCTGGTCTGGGGCATGCGCGAGGGCGAGAGTGTCCAGCGCATGGGGTCTTTCCAAATGAAGCGTGCAGCACAACAGGTGGGCGCCTGGTTCAAGAGCCTCCTTCCTTAGTACTTGCTTTCCTACCCACTCCTCATCATGTCCGACACACTTCGTTCTCTCTTCAGCGGCAGCAGCGGCGGTGGCAGTAATGGTTCTGCTGGTGACCGTTCCGCTGGTTCCGGCTCCTCGTCCTCGTCCTCGTCCTCCTCTTCTTCGCGCGAGGTGCGTCCGGATGTTTCACCTGGGGCAGATATCCGCGTCCTTGGCGCGGGCGGCGGCGGCGCCAATGCAGTGCGCCGCATGCTGGAGGCAAAGGTGCAGGGGGTTGAATTCATTGCAGTGAATACCGATGTGCAGGCGCTCTACCACAATCCTGCGCCCAAGAAGATCACCATCGGGCGGGGAACGACGCGCGGCCTCGGGGCAGGAGCGAATCCTGCCGTGGGCAAGAAGGCGGCAGAGGAAAGCAGCGAGGAGATCAAGTCTGCCCTCGAAGGTGCAGATATGCTCTTCATTACCGCCGGTCTCGGCGGAGGGACGGGGAGTGGCAGCGTGCCGATCATTGCCGAAATTGCCCGGAGCATGGATATCCTCACGGTTGCAGTTGTCACCAAACCCTTCAGCTTTGAGGGGCTCAAGCGCAAGCACCAGTGCGATGAGGCACTGGAGAACCTGCGGGGGAAAGTAGACACCCTCATCACCATTCCGAATGACAAGATCCTCTCTCTCATCGACAAGACCACGCCGCTCACAGAAGCGTTCGCCGTGGTGGATGAAGTCCTTCAGCATGCCATAGAAGGCATTGCCAGCCTCATTACCGTGCACGGTCTCGTGAACGTGGACTTCGCAGACGTGAAATCCATCATGCGGGATGCCGGCACGTCCCTCATGGGCATCGGCTACGGCACCGGCGACAACCGGGCGGCGGAAGCTGCTCGCGCAGCGGTGGACAGCCCGCTCCTCGAGCTCTCCATTACCGGCGCCAAGGGTGTGCTCTTCAATATCACGGGCGGGAACGATCTCTCCATGTACGAGGTCGACGAGGCGGCACGCATCATCACCGAAGCCGCGGATCCGGAGGCGAACATTATCTTCGGTGCGGTGATAGACGAGAACTTTACCGGCGAAGTGAAGTGTACGGTGATTGCAACGGGCTTTGAGCCGGCACCGGACATCACATCGTTCAAGGCGGCTCCCGGAGTGCTCAAGAAATCTTTCGCTTCTCCCCATGGCCTCTCTGCGTTCTCCTCTTCCGAGGATCTGGATGCAGAAGAGTCGAGGAAGCGCCCATTCCTGGAGGCGAAGTCCACGGCCATGGAATTGAATGAAGAGGAGCTGGAGGTCCCGGCTTTCATGCGAAAGCCCATCAGTAAGTAACAGATCGGACGGTCCGATCCGAGGGGGGAAGCGTGAGCTTCTCCTCTTGCTTCGGATGTGTATCTCACGTTGGCTCGTTGGCTCGTTCTTCGGCGATGGGTTGTCACTGGTCGCTTGTCTCTCGTCACTGGTCATTAGGTGCTGTTCACATAAACACTTCATAAAGACGTCAAAATTCCTTCCCCTCCCGACGGGAGGGGATTGAGGGGAGGGGGTACGCTCCCCCTCTCCCTCACCCTCTCCCCAAGGGAGAGGGAATAATGTTCCACTGGAACGAACGTATAATGTGAACACCACTTGGTGATTAGCGACTAGTGACCAGTGACTGCTGTGTACTCTTTCTTCTCTTCGCGGTGTGTTCCTGTGGACCCAAACCCTCCGCGCGTCTGCGCACCGTGGTTCTCCACTTCCTTCCACTCAGCCCTGTCCACACGGACGAAGAGCCCCTGGGCGATGCGCTCACCGCGCTCCACCGTCACTGGCTCCTGCGAAACATTCTGCACCTGAACGAGGATTTCATCCTCCGCTCCGTGGTAGTCCTGGTCTATGACTCCGATGCTGTGCGGACATACCAATCCTTTCTTGCGGGGGAGGGAGGAACGGGGCGAAATGAGGAGCAGGTACCCCTCCGGCACCTTCACGATCACGTTGCCCGGCACGAGGCCGATCTTTCCCGGTGCAATCACCGTCGTCTCCCGCGTGATGAGGTCGAACCCCACGGATCCCTCCGTTTCGTACTGCGGGAGGGGGAGGGAAGGGTCGATGCGCTGTATTGCCACCTGCATGTTTCCAGTATGCCTGTGGCAGGGGGTGCTGTACATCATTCTCTTCGATAGCTGTAGCTTGTAGTTGGTAGTTTGTAGGTTGTAGGAATGACAAGGCATCAAGGTTTAAAACCTCGTCCTTTGGAACCTTGGCAGTTCTTATGGATTTCCTACAAGCTACAACCTACAAGCTCAAAGTAAAGGTCATGCGGTGCTCCTGAAGCGGCTGGCGAAGTATTCCCGCGTGTTATCCTCTGTGAGCCATCCTTCCGCTTTATCTGCATAGTTCTCTTCCCGGAAGTGGTCCGCGAACTTCTTGAGGCATTTCTTCACGACGTCGGGTCTCTGCATGATGGTTTCCTGGAGTTGTCCCATGATGTCCCTCGCCTCTTCGTAACGGCTTTCCTGTTGTGTGGGGATGTACCGGGTCCTGTCGGATTCTTCCAGGTGTTCCATGTTTTCTCTCCGGATGAGGTTGCCTGCGTTGATATGCGTGTAGCGGCTGAAGTCAAAGCCGCTCTCCTGCACAACATTGAAGACGAAGTCGTTCTGCGGCGTGCGGTACTTCGCCACGGTGAGATTGCTCGTGGAGGGGCCGGTGCCGTTGTCGATGTGGTCCCACGTGAGTACCGGGCGGTCGCCCTTGCTCGCGTTGCGCGTGAAGATGTTGTCCATGTGGATGTACGCGACAATCGCTTTGGCTGCCTCGTGCATGTCTCTGTCCGTGAATTGCGCGACATTATCCTCCTCCATCTGGACCAGCCGCGCGAGCGCCTTGAACTTGGTGCCGAACCCCGTGTAGGAGTTGCGCACGGCTTCCGGGCTCAGTTTCTCGCGCGTGCCGCTCACCATACCTGTCATGCGGTCGATGTTCGTCCAGTCCGCCTGGGAGACGAGTGTCGGCACGTCCTCGTGGTCCAGGTTCTCCGCACGGACGCCGGAGATGGCCTTGGAAATACGCTCGCGCGTGCTCTCCACGCGCATGACTTCCAGATGGAGCCAGAGCGTTGTTTTGGGGCCGTAGTCGAAGGGTTTTCCGGGTTCCTCCAGCCTCTCGTTGAGCGCCTGTACTTCCGGGAGGGTGTTATTTTTCTTGTAGAAGTAGTCCAGCCACGGGTACCGGCTGAGAATGCCGCTCGTCTCGCCCGCCATGGTACGGAGCCGGTCGATGGAGAGCAGTCCCACTGCCACGCCCCTCACGAGGTAGAAGAGTTTGCCCTCCATGGTCATCTTCCCATTGCGCATGGAGTAGTCGAGGATTTCTTCGTAGAGGTGGGGGTTCAAGTCCGTGGAGGCCCCGCGTCCGGTCCGCTTGTCTTCCCACAGTACGAGCTGGTTGATGAGTTCCCTCTCGAGTCCCCCCTGTATGTTCGAGAGCTGATCGACCATGGCAGTGAACTTTTCTTTACCGCTCTTCACCGCTCCGTCGTTCGCCTGCCGCCAGGTGGTGTAGAGGTCCTGGCCTCCCCAGATGTCGGAGATCAGCTTACGGAGCCATTTGTCCCGCAGCACGTCGTCGTTCCGGCAGGCGTGAATGGGCATGCTGAAATTGGAGAGGGCATTGAGCGTGTCCCACATCTTCTCGTTGCTCCACTCCATGCGGCCGCGGTCCGTGAGGAGCATGAATATCGCCTTGGCCTGGTCTTTATTGCGCACCTGCCCGAGCATTCTCAGCAGATAGTAGGAGGAGAAATCATCGAATTTTTCCTTCCATTCGTTCACTTCCTTCGTTTCTGAATCCCGGTCCCTGCGCAGGAACTCATCCTGCAGCCTGCCGACGTAGGGCGTGTCCTTGGGAATGAGCTTGGTAATCGCGTAGCCCAGGGATGCCTGCTTGGAATCCCCTCGGCGGGTCCAGTAGCGGTTGAGGTCTTCCCATCCCTGCTTGAACATCCTCACCACGTCCATGATGCTCACGAAGTTGAAATCGTGGAAGATGGCGCGCCAGTCCTTCTTCCCCCCGGCTCCCGCCTTGGAGATGCTCACCTTTTCCCCGCGGATGTTCTCCAGTTCTTTCAGCAGCGGATCGAGCTTGTTTTTGATGTACTTGATTGCCTGACTGACTCCTCCCGGCGTCGCCCTTCCTGCCTGGAATTCCTGCTGCACCATGCGGTGCGTCTGGTCGAAATTGTCGTAGATCGGTCTGATGGTGTTCCCGTACTCCGGGAACGAGTCTGCGAAGACTCTCACTTTCTCTATTCCTCTCCGGAGGTCGATGAGTCCCGTATTGATGTCGAGCATGCCGGCTTCGGCAGATTCATCTCCGCCTCCATGTGGAGCGCCTGTGGTTCCGCCATCTCCGATACTCTCTCTTGAGAGGTACATCACGTCTGATTCTCCAATCTGTGCCTCACGGAGTACTCCTGTATCGATCTGTCGCAGCTCTTCGGGTTCCATTATTTCTTCAATGTGTTGATAGAGGGCAATTTGCTCAGGATCAGTACTGTCTGTTGGCCGGCCCCTCTCCACCCAGAATGCGTACTGGTTGAGGAGCTCATCCATGAGGCGTTCCTGGTATCGCTCTTGGGCAAGCGCCTGAGCCTGCTCCTCGTTTCCGCCCGTTTCCCGGCGTGCCCGTTCAAGTATCATTTGCCATTTCTGTTCCACATGCCACTTTCTTGCCTGTTTCCCCAGGAGCTCACGAAATGTGTGTTCCTGACCGGGGAGCTGGTTTGCAGGGGTAGTGCCATCCAGTAATTCGCTGGTACGAATAAGGATTCCCTCAAAGAGGCCGGTTCTGCGCGTGAGTATGTCCACAATTATGTGTCCCTTCTCATGTTCTATGACATGGTCAACATTCAGGTTCCTTGCGGTAATCTGTTGCATATTGAGCACGAGTTGCCCTGTGTCACGGTTGTAGATGGCAATTTCGTCTGGGCTGTCTGAACCAAGTTCTACAAATTGTCCGGGAGTATCTGCCCGGACAATGTTTTCGGACACCCCTCGCAAGAGTTCCTCTGCTTCTGTGAGGTGCTGCACCGTATCCTGCGCGCTCTTCAGGGATTCCGTTCCCTCCGCAGTCCCTTCACCCTTCTTCGCGGCCTGGAGATTGATGCGAACAGTTGTGTACTGTTCCAAGAGGCCGTCTTCTATGTGCAGTACGCGGCACACGGTGTGCCGGAGGACGGGGAGATCGGCAAACCGTGCCTTCACCTCTCCGTACTCACGCTGCACGCGCTCCCGCTCATCCTCCGTATTTTCCATCTGCATGGACTCAAATTGCTCGTCCGCCTGCTCGGCCCGTTGCCGGAAGGATGTGTTGCTCAGTGTGTAGCAGAGCATGTTGATGCGCTGCTTTCCCTGCCTGCCTGCCACTTCCTGTTCCAGGAGATCGAAGTCGTCGCCGGTGGCTGTGCCGGTGGCCACTCGTTCCAGTCTTTTGAGGAGAGTCTCCAGTTGCTCTACCGCTTCTGCCGGCATCTGCTGCACGAAGCGGGATTCCCTGCTCTTCAGTGCCTGGAGTGTCCTCTCGATTTTTCCGGATTTCCAGAGGTGGGTCGCCCAGGCGACAGTATCCCGATGATCCAGTCTCGCACTCTCGATTGCCTGGCCGAGCAGATCTTCTCCTGCAATCTCTTCGAGCAGACTGTAGCTATCTTCGGCGAACCGTTCAAAACCGGGGCTCTCCGGGGATGGGGGAGAGAAGATGATGCTCTCCAGCGGTTCCAGTGCTGCGACAACGGCCCTGCCGCCGAGCAGCGCCTGGCTCGCGCCGAAGCGTTGCAATGCAGAGCTGCTGTCCACCCCATCAAACTGCTCCTCACACTGATGGAGCATTCTTTCCCTCACCAGCTGTGCACGCTCCCTCAAATCTTCCCGGACGACTGTGCGCATTTCAATGAGTTGCTTTTGCAGAATGGAAATCTGCTCATCAAGCGTCCTTGCCGCGAGTTCGTCCTCGTTCGCAGCTGGTGTGCTGCTGAGGAAGAGGTGGAGGAGCTTGCGCCTGCGCAGCCATTGCTTTGCGGCATCGAAGCTCCGTACCCAGTGCGTACGAGAGAGTTTTCCCTCCTGGTTTAAAACGGCATTCGGGTCGTCATCCGTCCCTGTGTACTCCTCGCGGATGCGCTGATTCAGACGGGCACGGAGACGATCGCCTTCCGGAACACCGGATGTATCGAAGCTCGCCTCTTCCGGCAGGGCATTCTCCCTTCCGGTGAGGAACTGCATCACGCTCTGAATTTTTGCTTTGTCTGGCTGAAAATCCGTGTATCGGCCAGAGAGCCAGTCGGAGAGCGTGGGGTCAGCAATGGTGAGACCGCGTTCCCTGCATTGATCTCTCAGCCACTGCTCGGTACCCCGGAGGCGGCCGATATCGATGCTTCCAAGGCGGAGCCCGGGATGCGTGTCATTCAGTGCTTCTTCAATGTCCTGCAGTTTCTGCAACTGCTTGTCGAGGGTATTCGTGAAGTGCAGGAACGCTTCGGGGCTGCGCAGACGCTCCACGGCTGCGGCGCGCAGTGCACCTGCTGCGTCTTCGTGGTCGCGCAGGTACCACACGATTTCGTGCAGCGGCAGATCCGGCTGGTTCAGCTGATCTCTGTAGTACTCTTCGTTCTCTCTCCGCATTCTCTCTTCCACCTGCCGGCGCAGATCACCGTGGTCATGTTCCAGCAATGCGATGAGTCCGGAGGGTTGCCTGAGCATCGCATCTATTCTCTCCGGCGCGAGGATGCGGGTATTGATGCCTACATTCACGTTTGCCGCTATTGCAGAAACATCCGCTCCCCCAGCATGGGAACCTTCTGCGCCCCTCCTCTCTCCCTCCGGTCTTCCTTCCACATTCTGGCTTCCGCTCCCGCCCCCGGTGCTTACGCCGAGCAGACGTCCCTCCCTTTCGGGGTTGAGTTTGCGTGCGAAGTGATCATGTGTGCTGAAGGACAGCATGTTAAATTTTGCATATTCTAGAAATTTTGTCAAGTACCCGTTCCGTCCGGTCACTGTGTTCCGGAAGCTGTCTGCTGAGTACCTGCCTGATGTTGGCCATACTCACCGCTCCTGTCTGGATGATGAGGTCGTACCGCCACGCTTCTCTGTGCTCTATGTGGAGCTGCGTGTAGTCCGGGTAACGCTGGAACCAGAATCCAAGGAGGGTCTTCCAGGGGAAGAATTCGGAGTCGAGCTGCACCCCTTCTTCCAGGAGGTAGATGGTCTTCACCGTGGGTTCACGACGCAGCGAAAGGAAGTAGTACACGCATGTGGACATGATCATGAGAATGACGAGGCCCCACGAATCGCTCTTGAGACCGTAGAGGATCATGAGCAGGACGAACGTGATGGCGAGGATGTACCAGAGCGCTGATCGCTCGTGTTTTGGCCGCGTGCGTGCTCGCCAGGTGAGGAGGGGTTCGTGTTCCATGGGTATGTGTGTGTAAAATCCTTATATTCTAGCGCAAAAAGGCGTTTTTAACCACGGGCAGAACTTGTCAAAAATTTTAATATATATTCTTGTATGAGAAGTCAGTAGACAGAAGGGAGAAGCCAGTAGGCAGAAGTCAGAAGTCAGTACTGCCCATTGTTTTCCCGTTCAGGGTCTGAGGACCTCTCAGGTCTCGAACGACTGATTTCTGTCTTCTCGTCATGGATGCTTCAATCCACCAGAAGCAGCAGGCTCTTTAGGTACTCGCTCTCCGGATGGCAGATATTCACCGGATGATCGAAGGCCGAACGGTTGCGCTGGATGATGCGCACCCGCCGTTTTGCTTCCTTACTCGCGTGGAAGAGAATGGTCTGGAAGAGGTCTGCGTCCACGTGGTTGGAGCAGGAGCAGGTGAGGAGGAGGCCCCCGGGAGGAAGGTGTGCGAGTGCCAGGCGGTTCAAAGCCTGGTAGCCGCGGACCGCGCGTTCCACGCTGCTGCTTCGCTTTGCGAAAGCGGGGGGATCGAGAATGATGAAGCCGTAGGGACGGGGGAGCGTGTGACGGCTCAAGAATTCGAAAGCGTCCTCTGCATAGCTTAAGTTGGCAGCTTCGTCGAAGCCGTTTAAGCGGAGATTCTTCTCCCCGAGCGCGAGTGCCTCTGCGGATACGTCCACCGCATCTGCCGCGACTGCGCCGCCCGCGAGCGCCGCCACCGTGAACCCGCCGGTGTAGGCGAAGCAGTTGAGGAGCGTCCGCCCGTGAGCGATATCGCGGACGAGGCGGCGCATCTCCCGCTGGTCGAGGAAGAAGCCCGTCTTCTGCGAGTCGCGGAAGCTCACGAGAAACCGAAGGCCGTTCTCCCGGATTTCCACCGGTTCTCCCACCGTGCCGTGGAGGATTCCTTCGGATTCCGGCAGTCCCTCGCTCGCTCTGGCCGGACCGCCGGATTTCTCGTACACGGCAGCCGGCTTTATGTGCGTGAGGAGTGTCTCGAGGACGAGGGATTTTAAGCGCTCCATCCCGAGCGTGCTCACCTGCAGCACCAGTACGTCGCCGTAGCGGTCCACGATGAGCCCCGGCAGCATGTCTCCCTCGCTGTTCACCAGGCGGTATGCCGTCGTTTCCTCCGTATCGATGAGTCCCTTCCGCAGGTCGCAGGCGCGCACGATATTTTCGCGGATCGCTTCCCGCGGATCGCCGCGCCCAAAGGAGACCATGCGTGCGCAGAGCGAGCAGCCGCGGTGAAAGTACGCGTAGCCGAGATGCGTGCCTTCGTGGGTGCGGACTTCCGCGAGCGATCCGTCCGGTGCATCCGGGAATTCTTCTATCGCGCCGAGGAAGAGCCAGTGATGGAAGTTGCGGACGGCCTTCTCGCGGCCGGGTTTCAGGCGCAGGACGGGATACTTTTCCACGGGAGTACCTTAGCGGGTGTCGGCTTCGATGGCTACGGGTTGCGAGGGAGAACAGGTACGACAAAAACCCGGCCTTTCCAGGGGTCGGGTTTTTTGCTCCCTCAGGGTGAACGGCCGACGAAGAGGGGGAGCTCTCCGCCGCCGTTGATCGCGATTGATCAGTTGATTTCGGTCAGGGCCACCCGCTTGCCTCCGCTGTCGGCGCTCAGGCGGTGGGCGAGGATGGCGCGCAGGCTGCGCATCCCGTTCGTCCGGAAGTCTGCGACGGGTTGTAGCATGTGCTGCGGGAGGAATCCTTCCTCGGCGATGGCGAGCTTGCGTTCTGTTGCCACTTGACCGAGGACGGCCCGCAGGCAGTTCTCACCCATGTTCGGCCAGCATGTCGGCATGTGGCCCGGCGGCTCGAACTGCAGATCTTCCTCTGCCACCGGTCCAAACGCCTCTTGGCCGAACTCCACCTGCTCCCAGTGGGTCGGGTCGTTCAGGTGGGGCTTCTTGACCTTGACCCTGCTCACGAACACGGAGTCGCCGCCGCACCGGCCCATGTTCCAGTAGTAACCCACGGGCTGGTTGTCTTCCGCATACGACGGGACTTTCAGGTACACCCACAGTTCGTCCGGCCGCGCGGTTGGCTTGGTCTGGTCCACGCACATCGTCGACTCGACCAGCGGATCGGGGAACTCGACGCGGGCGAACCCTCCGCTGATGACGCGCGCGTATGCCCCTCCGAGGGCGCGTTGCACGTACGCGTCGAACACCGCCTGGACTTCCAGTCCGAGGATGAACTCGAGCAGGTCTTCGACGTGCCACTCGAGGTCAAACAGCGTGCAGTTCTCGTCGTCCGCTCTGCCCAGAAATTGCCGCGACACACGGTCGCTGCACATCCAGGGCTGGAAGAAACCGCCGCGCAGCAGCCGCTTGCGTTTCTGCAGCCTCGCCTTCATGGCTTTGTGCCGCAGGAACATCACGGCGTTGCAGTACCGGTGGTTCTGCATGACCCAGAACCGCAGCGCCGGGTCGGCATCCAGCAGTGCCAGGATCGCGCGCCCGTCTGCCATGTTGTTGACGGCGGGCTTATCCGTCATCCCGAACCTGCCGCCGTTTCCGAAGAAGTTCGCGGCCACTTCGGCATGGTACTTGGTCGCGACGGCCATGCAGCCCAGCACCTGATCCGGACCATGCGCCTCGACGGCTTTCTTCACCAGTCGGCCGTACTTCGGGGAGATTTCGATCCCGTTGTGGTCGGCGAAGCTGGTCCACTTGTGGCGCGCGCACTCGCTGGCGATTGGAGACGGTGCCCAGAAACCGAGTTTCATCTCACGGATTCTCTGGATCGCGCGTTCCCAGAGCACCCGTCCGATGAACGAGCCGTCCCAGCCGCCTTCTTCGCCTTCCGGAGTGCCATCGACACCGCCGGCGAGGCACACAGTTGTTGCCAGAGGAGCCAAAAGCCTCCTCACATGTTTGGTTGGGACATGGTCCCAACAGCGAGTTAGTCTCATCGTTCTCATCCTTAAAAGTCGTGTCCTTCGAACACCATGAGTTCCTGCATACTCAGCAGAAACTCAACAACATACCACGAAGCATGAGCCACAGCGCTGAACTGGTTCAAGCTTCTTCTATCGTTGGTTCTGGTTGATGTGCCGATTCATTCTCTCTTCCTCCACTTGTTCCTTGACTACTGTGGGGGTGAGAGAACAAAAGCAGGCGATCACTCAGGTGCTACAGGGCAGAAAACACTTCTGCCGAACGGACGATGTGTCCATTCTTCCAATCTGTAACCCATCGACATTGGCGCACTAGGCACTTCCTTCCCATTGTGGAATGGGCAATGCACAGAGTGCCAATGTGATGGAGATTGGTATCAATCGCGGTGATGTGAGAGAGCATTCCTGCTTCGGCCAACCCTCCGAAATTTTCAGAGAGCTTGTGGCCAAGGCAGGAGGCGGATTTTCTGCGTGTATGGTTTGGTTGTCAACCATGTTGTTTTGGAAGGCAGAAGACAGAAGCCAGTGGGCAGTAATTCTCAACTGCCTTCTGTCTTCTGCCTCCTCGTCAATACACTTCAGCAAGGTAACAAGCTTCACCCTTCGACTCGTTCCGCTCGCTCAGGGCGAGTCCTGTTTTAGACATGAACACCTCAGTAGACTTCACCGAGGTAGCAGGTCTCGCAGTACACCGTCTCCGGTCTCTCCGGGCTGTACGTTGTCTGGATCTCTCTGCCGCATTTGGCGCACTTGCGCTTCCAGAATTTCCGGGGGTTGCGCAGATGAAAGCGGTCTAAGTGGCGCTGGAACCAGTGGCGGCGGGGGATGGGGAGCTTCTGCTCCCTGTAGAACGCGAGTTCCTGCGGCTGGATTTTGAACGGCCGTCCTGTCACCTCGCAGCGGATGGCCCAGTGCAGGACATCATCCGGAATGTCTCTGGTGCTGTCGGGGAGCTTCCCGGCATCGATGATTTTCTCCACTGCAGGCAGCTGTGGTTCTTCGTCGTCCCAGGTCCAGTGCTCCGCGAGGACATCTTTCTTTTTGAGCGGGTAGTACATCTGTGCCGTTGTCTTGTTGTACCCGAAGAGGGACATTTCCACGGGCAGGAATTCCCCCCATTCATACCCCGCGAAGCTCCCCGAAGGGGAGCGGAGTGGGGTCTGCCCCTCCGTAGCTCCGAAGGAGCGAAGGGGGGTCTTTTGCATGTGCACAATCAGCCTTGGGACGAGCTGTTCGTACACTTCTTTGGTGTACTGCCTGTTTAGGATGCAGTATGAGGCATGGGTCATGTTGGCGCAGCCAAAACAGTTCTTCGCATTCTCCATGTACCAGCAGTACAGGAGGTCGCTGCAGCTCACGTTTCCGCCGAGCGTGAAGAGGAGGTGGTAGCTGTTCTCGCCGGAGATCGTGCACTCGAGTGACTCATGTAAATTCAGGCCGTACTGGTAGATGTCGTACACGTTCTTCGCGCCTGTGACGACCTGGTAGCAGAACTTGCCGTGCTCCACGTTCTCACAGTCGAAGCTCGCGTGGGTATCCTTGCAGTGCACGAGGTAGTCGCCCGCGCAGTTCTCCGTATTGTGCCCGTGGAACTCCTTGAACGTGTGCTTCTTTTCTATTTCTCTGCGCCGCGCTCTGCACTCCTGGTACGTTTTGAACGACTGCAGATCGATTCCCTGCGTGCGCTCCCGGTACTCCTCCTTCGTCAGTTGCTCATTCTCAAAGCAGTACTCTTTGTTGCGAAGTCCGGTGCAGAGGAAGCAGCTCTTGCATCCTATGCAGTCGCGCAGGAACGCACCCGAGTGGCAGTTGATGCAGTCCTGGCAGTGCGTGAGGCCGTAGGAGCCGTGACAGTCCACGCAGTCGTACAGAAGTTCGCACTGGAGGTTGTAGAAGCCGTCCACGCACGATCGGTTGTGCTTGAAGCCGTAGCCGTACATGCAGTCCTCGCAGAAGTCCGCGTGCATGATGAGGTAGCTGTTCTTGCTGCTCCCGGCGTAGTGAATGTAATCGCAGTTCTGCAGTTCGCCCTGCACGTCGAGCGCGAGGGAGGGGACAGAGCGCTTGAGTGCCGTGAGTTGTTCAAAGAACGGTCTGGTGAAATCTATCTCGCGCCCGTACGAGAGTGCGTTCCATTTGTCGCTGTGCCAGCACTCGTGGCAGTAATAGGGGACAGAGCTCGATTGGGGAAATTGCGAGAGAGTTCTCTTTCTGCAGAGGCCGCACGTGCCGGGATACAGATTAAATTCATTGCAGAACGCAAGGCGCCTCTGCTGCCGGCAGTCCGGGCAGAGCGAAGGTGCGGGGATGGCGTACTTCGTTCCGCGGATCACCGGGGAAACCTGGTCGTAGAAGGCAAGGTCTTCGGGAGTGACTTCGAAGGGTGCGGAACAGTGGGCGCAGGCCTGCCTGCCGGAGCCTTGGCGGAGGTTGGGTTTCTGCATGAGGATTTCGAGTATACAGCGGGAAACAGGAAGCGATAAGCGGTACGCATCCTTCGTCAGGCTCAGGATGACATGCTTTCTGCTTCCTGCTCTCCGCTCGAATGTGCAGGATTTTATGGCAGGAACTTGCAGTTATCTTATAGTGGGGCGCTATGCATAGTTTGCATTACAGTGCCTGGGACGAACTTTCTTTCTACGAAGAACACCAGGGGGACATACTTCCTCACATAGAGAGCCATCTCAGAACACGCCCGCTGGGTTGCGAGATACGTACCGAAGGACTTGAACACACACCACTCAGCGAAGAGCAGATCCGGGCGGCACTTGGTGCATTTCCGGAAAGTTGCGATCAGCGCACGCGGCTTGTGAGAGTACTGGGGAGATCCTCCGCTCAGGCAGGACTCAAGCAGGACGGCAGTCCATACCCCACATTTTCTACGTATGAAATCTCTGATCCGGGGAAGGGGGTTGAATTCCATGTGGTTCTGAACGCTCTCGATGAAATACCGTCTTCAGACGAGGCGAAGATGATTGCGCACTACTGTGGCGTCTTCCACGGCGCGTGCCGGGGGCTGCTGACAACACGCGTCTATGCTTTCCGCAATTGGCCCGGTGATCCTCCTCCACACGTTCTCAGGTTTCCTGACGGAGGAACCTATCCCCTCGTGGAAGCATTGCGCGCGTACCGCACCGTTGCCGTTCAATATCCTCCTCTCACGAGAGGCCTGACGGGATACACAGATCACTTTTACCATCCTTTCCCGGGGAATGATGATGCCTGGTCGCAGCACTGTTGCTACCATCTTGCGGAGGCCGTTGCCGCTCACTACGTTGGTGCGGCTCTCGATCACAATAACCAAGGGAAATTGAATCCGCTGGACGAAAGACCCGATCAGAGGGAATTCGTGGAGAGGTTCCTTCGGGCAACAGTGGTGGAAGCATGATGTGGGCGGCAGCGCAAAATATTGCCCGACAGATGCGATTCTATTGAGCGGGAAGGATGCCTGTTTCATGTAATGTTGTTTGCCATCGTGCGCGATTGGGAGGACTCATCTGTGTCATGGGCAAACGGAAGACTTCACCGCATTTACCACGCATTGCTTGCGCTGTTTTCACAGGGATTGGGTTTGTTTCCATGAAACATCCTTTCATCAGCGGGAGTAGTTCGTTGTACAGTCGCCGTGCTTCTTCGTAATCGCCCCGTTGAAGCGCCGCCACCATTGCATGCGTTTGTTCAGGGGCGATATTCGAGAGTACGGAGATGACGCCATCTCCGCCATGAGACATGAGAGCATAGGTCATGTTGTCGTCTCCGGAGAGTACAAGGAAGCCCTCTCGTGTCCGCCGGATAACGTCCACCATTTGACTGAGGTCACCACTTGCTTCTTTGACGCCTATCACATTGGGGTGGTCATCACTAATGCGCAGCAGCGTATCAGTTTCTAAATTGACGACAGTGCGGCCTCTGATGTTATACAGAATCATCGGCATCTCTGGTTCAGATTCTGCAATTGCACCAAAATGCTGGCGCATACCTTCCTGTGTCGGCTTGTTGTAGTACGGGTTCACGAGGAGTACGCCGTTGACACCGTTGCGGGCAGCTTGTCGCGTGAGGTCAATAGATTCCTGTGTCGCATTCGTACCGGTTCCTTCCAGAACGGGCACCTGTTCCTGAACCTGACGCAGGACAAAACGAGAGATCTCTCCATGTTCCCTCTGTGAGAGGGCAGGGCTTTCTCCCGTTGTCCCTGCAAGTAAGATCGCATTGCCAGCTTGCATTTGCTCTTCGACAAGCATGCTGAGCGCATCGAAGTCTATGGGAGGATGCCCCTTTGCTTCCTTAAAAGGAGTGATGAGAGCAGTCGTCGTTCCAAGTGTCTCGCGATTGAGTTCCGGCATGTTGGCAGAGGGGCAGAATGGCTGCAGTCTTCCGCAGGTGCTGCCTTCTTCGAAACAAATCGAGAAATAATGATAAATATATACTTTTTTGTTATGTTTATAACATGCTGAAACTTGCAGACGCACTCGGTGAGATCGTAGCTGGCAATCCGCTGCTTCAATTCGGGTTGCAACATCGTCTTCTCAATCTCTCGAAAACTGCGTCGTACCTCTGTCCATTGATTGCCGTCAAAACAAAGAAGGATGTCCAAGAGAGCACGGTACACATGGCACTATCTCGTTTGCAGCGTAGTTCGCGAAAGAAGGGATTACATCGTGAAGAATATGAGTTCAAACAAATCACCATGCAGACTGGTCTTTCCACATACACGTTTACGCGTACCGAGGCAGCACATGCCGGGGTACACAAGTTGTACGACGAGGTGCAATGCCGCAATGGATACATGACGATCAGCCAGGGAGCGCATCAAATAACCATCATCATTGAATCTGGGTATGCAGCGAGCGTGAAGAAACATGTCACGCAACGTCCGCGTTTCATCCATGAGAATGTCTCGTCGGTTGGCATCACGTTCGATGAGAAGTATCTGCAAATTCCAGGGCTCATCTACATCGTCATGCAACAATTGATGCTCCTCAATATCAACATCATTGAAGTGAGTTCCACATGCACAGAGCTTGTTGTATACATTGATGATGCGGATATTCAGTCGGCATTTGAAGCGTTGCACTATTTGTTTGTGAAATGAGGTGTGAGTCGAGGCGCTTCACACCAAAAGCGCGAGTCACGTCGCTCGCGAGCGACGTGACGAGTCGGATGGTGGGTAGCACTGGATTCCCTTCGTCTCATTCGACTGAGGCGAATTCGCTCAGGACAGGCTTCTCATCCAGTTGCAGATACAACTCTTCATATTGTTTGTGGTGAGTATTCTGGTGGGTAGCACTGGATTCGAACCAGTGACCTCCGCGATGTCAACGCGACGCTCTAACCAACTGAGCTAGCTACCCTTTAGAAGGCTGCTGAAGGGTACCAATTCTCACGGGGGGCAACAAGGGACGCCTTAATTTCTTTTGTGAAGTTTTCAGCCGCAAATGTCTTGAAAGGCTTCTTCCACAGAGCTTCATCAAGGCGTCCCGCGCGTGTATACTGCTTTCTCTATGTTTCAAACCCTCCTGGATTTCGTGTTTCCACGCAGATCCCTCACCGGGGAGGAGGGGGAGTTTGTGACGGAGGAGGAATTTCAGAAACTGCATTCGTTCCCGGTGGTCGAGGAGAAGCACGTACTCCTCGGCAGGGGGATAGAGTGGCTGGATGCCATCCGTGCCGGGAGCAGCTACCACTACTGCCCGCTCCTCAAAAAAGCCATCCATACTTTTAAGTACCAGCGCATTCCGGGTCTTGCCGAGCACCTCGCATCCCTCATTACAGCAGCTCCGCTCCCGCAGGTTCCGGAAGGGGCGGTGCTCTGCCCGGTGCCGCTCCACTGGAGCCGGCTCAATGAGCGGGGGTTCAACCAGTCAGAGCTCCTCGCGCGGGAACTCTCTGGCCATATGGGAATTCCCATGCGCTGTCTTCTCTCACGCACCCGCGCAACGGGATTCCAGTCCCACAGGAGCCGCGCGGAACGCCTCGTTGCCATGCAGGATGCTTTCGTCTGCAGGCAGCGGAGCGCGCCTCCGTTCGTCGTGCTCATCGACGATCTCGCAACCACCGGTGCCACGCTGGATGCCTGTGCCCGGGCGCTCAAGGAGAGGGGAGTGACGCACGTGGAGGCGTGGGTGGTGGCGCATGGCTAGGGTTTGGGTTTGGGTTAGGGTTAGGAAAGAAGCTTGGGATTTGGCCTTTTGTAACCTGGAAACGTCGGATCTGCTCAAAGCCCGAGATCAAAACTCCCAGTCCTCAATTTCTCATCCAAACCCTAACCCTAACTCTTTCGGAAAATCATTCCTGAAAGCTCCTTATGTTCATGCATCTTTACATTCCATCTTCGCTGCGATCATGAGATGCATGCACCTCCAATCAGCCGGTACATGAGGTGTGTGTTTCTGCTTCCGAGTTCGTCGAACTAAGTTGTTCATTTGTTGCAGACGAAGTGGGATACACATGCAACACAGATTGATGTGGAAAACTTTTCAGGTTTCCACAGAGGCGCTAGCATCACCTTCCCTCGACCATAGCATGGTCCGGTGATTATGACATTCCTCCTCTCAGCACTGGCGTTCGTTCTCCTGCTGAGTGTGCTTATTCTCATCCACGAGTGGGGGCATTTCGCTGCGGCTCGCAGGGCCGGAGTAGTGGTGGAGGAATTCGGTTTCGGCCTGCCTCCCAAGGTGAAAGTGCTCTTTCGGAAGAGAGGAACGGAGTTCACGTTCAACTGGATTCCCTTCGGTGGGTTTGTGCGTCTGAGGGGAGAGAATGCGCTCACGGAGAAGGAACGGGTTTCGAAAGGGAGCTTTGGCGCGGCGACGATCTGGCAGCGGGTGATGATCCTCTCTGCCGGTGTGTTCATGAATTTTATCCTCGCTCTTGTGCTGCTCATGTTCGGTTTCTCCGTGGGGAAGTGGGTGCCGACATACTCCAGTCTGGAGGAGATGCAGGCTGCAGCAGAGAAAGGCGTCATTCACGTGGAACTCGGAGTCATCATTGAAGATGTAGTCAGCGGGGGCACTGCAGCGAAGACCGGTGTGCCGGAGAAGAGCGTGCTCCTCCGTGTCGATGGCATCCCCATCATCGATCCCGCGGATGTCATGCACATCCAGGCGGGGAAGAAGCGCGTGACGTACGACCTGCTCATAGGAGAGGATTTCTCCGAGGAAGTGAGCATGACTGTTCCTCTGGAAGACGGGAAATCAGGGATTCTTGTGGCGCTCTTCCCGCGCACGCTCTCTTCGCCCGATCGCACGCTCTGGACTGCGTTCACTCTCGCGCTGCGTGAGGTGTGGGTGATGACGAAGCAGACGGTGCTTGGCATCTCTCACCTCTTCCACTCGCTCGCTGTGAGCGGCCGCGTGCCCGAGGGCATCACGGGCCTGGTCGGCATTGCCCAGCTCACGTACGCGTCCGTGCAGCAGGGATTCATGGTGTACCTCCGCCTGGTTGCTCTGCTGAGCCTGAGCCTCGCTGTGCTGAATATTCTTCCGTTCCCGGCACTGGACGGAGGGCGGCTGCTCTTCGTTTTTGCAGAACTCATCCGGCGCCGCCCAGTGAACCGCCGCTTTGAACTCACGGTGAATGCCATTGGGTTCTTCTTTCTTCTTTCTGTGATTTTCATCATCACCTTCTATGACATTGTCCGTCTCTTCTAGCGCCGTTGCGGTGCCACCGGCCCCCGTGAAGACCGACCAGGATCTCTGGATTCAGGTGCTGAGTGCACTGGAGAAGCAGATCCAGCGCAGCCAGTTCATCACCTGGTTCCGCGGCACGGCGGTTCTCGGCCGCGAAGAGGGGACGCTCATCGTCGGCCTGCCTCTCCCCATGTCGCTCAACTGGCACATGGAGCACTACCGGCTGCAGACACTCAAGGAGGTGCAGAATATCGATTCTTCCATTGAGCAGGTTGTCTACAAGGTCGATGTGGGTCTCAAAGATAATCCGGAGCGTGCGGTGAATCTCCTCACGCTTTTCCCGGAGCAGAAGAAGCGCAAGCTCCCCGGCAGGCAGGAGGTGAAGATGGCGGAGGGACTCACGAGCAAGATTTTAAGCCCCCGCTACATGATCGAAAACTTTGTCGTCGGTGCGAGCAACCGCCTCGCCCATGCTGCGTGCCAGGCGGTGGCGGCACAGCCGGGCGGCAAATACAACCCGCTCTTCCTCTACGGAGGGGTGGGGCTGGGGAAAACACACCTGCTGCAGGCGACGGGGAATGAGATCCTCCGGAAGATGCCGAGGGCCACTGTGGTCTACGCCACGAGTGAGGACTTCACCAACGAAGTGGTGGATGCCATCCGCCTCCAGAAGATGGAGCGCCTGCGCAACCGCTACAGAAAGGTGGATGTCCTCATTGTCGACGACGTGCAGTTCCTCGCGAACAAGGAGCGCACGCAGGAGGAGTTTTTTCACACCTTCAATGCGCTCTACGAGGACCAGAAGCAGGTCATCATCTCCGCCGACCGTCCTCCGCAGGAGCTGCAGCTTGCAGAGAGGCTCATCTCCCGCTTCGCGCGGGGCATGATCGCCGACATCTCCATGCCCGACTACGAGACACGGTTGGCCATTCTGGTGGAGAAAGCACAGAACTACGAGATCTTCATGGATGCGAAGGTACTGGAGTTCATCGCCGGGAACATGGAGACGAACATCCGCGAACTCGAAGGCATCCTCATGCAGGCGGTGGCGCAGTACGAGCTGGAGCAGCGCATGCCCACGGTCAAGAGCATCAGCGAGATCATGAGCAAGCTCAGCTACGATCCGCACGTTGAAGAGGAGGAGGTGGGGTTCGAGCTGCCGCAGAAGCGTGCAGCGACATTCCAGGACGTCATGGAAGCGACGAGCCGCTACTTCTCCGTTTCAGTGCTAGACATGGTCGGGACTTCCCGTGTGCGGGAGATTCTCATCCCGCGGCAGATTGCCATGTTCCTCGGCAAGAAGTACCTGCGTATGAGCTTTGTGCGCCTCGGTGAACTCTTCTCGAACCGGGATCACACCACTGTGATGAATGCGGTGGAGAAGATCGATGACCACATGCAGAACGATCCGCAGCTCCTGCGTGAGGTGCGGGCGATAGAGCGGGAGCTGGGGTTTGTCTGAAAGATACTTGACACACTGTCAAATACGCGTACGTTCGCATTATGCGAGCAGGCGTGCGTAAGGACGTGGCTTGGATGCGGTCTTCCTCGAAGGACTCGAGGTCGGCTTCCCGCTCAAGGATGAGGCGAGCGCTTGCAGCTACAGGGGTGGAACGGAGTCCACTGATATGAGCACCTCGGATGCTCTGCTCCACCCCACTTTTTTCATTCGGCTTTTTTCCGTTGCGCAATATCGCGGTATCCTGCATGATGAACACTGCTTTCTCATGCATCTCCTCCGCACAACCACCACAACGACCACTACCCCCATGCGGAGGAGCTGACGCCGTACTATTCTCACGATACCCAGCCCTCCGCACACAAGGAGGGTTTTTTGTTTTTCTCTCTCTGCTACACTCTCTCCACCATGGCACCACGCACAAAATCACAGCCCGATGATCTCCACTGCATGCGCCACAGTCTCGCGCATGTTCTCGCGCAGGCGGTACTCAAACTCTGGCCCGGTACCAAGATCAGCATCGGTCCGCCTATCGACTCCGGCTGCTACTACGATTTTCTCTTTCAAGAGCCCATTTCCGATGAGGATCTGAAAATGATCGAGAAGGAGATGCGTTCCATCATCAACAGGGGGCAGACGTTTGCCGTGGAAACGTTCTCGGTGAACGACTCCATCAAGTACTGGAAGAAGCGGGAGGAGCCGTTCAAGGTGGAGCTTGTGGAGGATCTGAAAGCGCAGGGGGAGAAAGAGGTGACGCACTACCGCAGCCTGGACTGCAAAGGCAATGAGGTGTTCGAAGATCTCTGCGCAGGGGGACATGTGCAGGATCTCAAAGAGGTTCCGGCGGACTCATTCAAGGTCATGAGTGTTGCCGGCGCGTACTGGCGGGGTGACGAGCACCGCGAGCAGCTCACGCGCATCTACGTGGCTGCGTTCCGGACCAGGCAGGAACTCGACGAATATCTGAAAATGCTGGAGGAGGGGAGGAAGCGCGACCACCGCAAGCTGGGGAAGGAGATGGATCTCTTCGTCTTCAGCGATATGGTCGGGCCCGGTCTCCCGCTCTGGACACCCAAGGGCACGGTGATCGCCGATGAGGTGGAGCGTCTTGCGCGCGAGACGGAGGAGGCAGGCGGGTACCTGCGGGTGCGCACGCCGCACATTGCCAAGGGAAAACTCTATGAGCAGACGGGGCACCTTGCGCACTATAGGGAGTCGATGTTCCCTCCCATGCAGTTGGATGGCGAGGACGAGTACTACCTCAAGCCCATGAACTGCCCGCACCACCATCAGATCTTCGCGAGCCAGCCCCGGAGTTACCGCGATCTTCCCATGCGCCTGGCGGAGTACGGGCACTGCTACCGGTACGAGGACAGCGGGGCGCTCTTCGGGCTCATGCGCGTGCGGTCACTCAGCATGAACGATGCGCACATCTACTGCACCGAGGAGCAGTTTGAGGAGGAGTTCATCGCCGTTGCCAACATGTATCTCAAGTACTTCAAAATCTTCGGCATCGAGAAGTACGTCATGCGGCTCTCGCTCCATAATCCTGCGGGATTCGGCAAGAAGTACGTTGATGCGCCGGAGCTGTGGGTGAAGACGGAGGAGATGGTCCGCAATGCCATGAAGAAGACGGGGTGTGCCTGTACGGAAGTGGATGATGAAGCGGCTTTCTACGGGCCGAAGATCGATGTGGAAGTGTGGAGTGCCATTGGCCGCGAATTCACGCTCGCCACCAATCAGGTGGACTTCGACATTCCGGGCAAGGTGGGACTTAAGTACACGGATGCCGATGGCAGCGAGAAGGTTCCGCTCTGCATCCACCGGGCGCCGCTTGGCACGCACGAGCGTTTCATCGGTTTTCTCATAGAGCACTTCGCGGGACATTTCCCACTGTGGCTTGCGCCGGTGCAGGCGGCTCTGCTCCCGGTTGCCGCTGCCCATGAGGAATGTGCACGTGGCGTGGAGGCGAAGCTCAGGGAGAAGGGGATGCGTGTGACATTCCTGGATGCGGCCGAATCGTTAGGGAAGCGTATTCGTTTCGGCGAGCAGCAGCGCATTCCGTACCTGCTGGTTCTTGGCGACAAGGAAAAGGAGTGTGCAGGTGTTGCTGTCCGTAATGTGAAGACGAAGCAGCAGGTGGAAGTGTCTCTTTCAGAATTCATCAGCAAGACCGCTCAGGATATTGCACAGCGCTCTCTCACTCATTCCATTGGCTGACCTATGAAAACTTCGCATCGCGTCATCATTGCTCTCTCCTTCGCAGCATCCGTTGCCGCGTTCGTCTATTTCTCGGGTGGTTCTGCATCGCCTCTGTCCGCTTTGGAGGACGTGGAAGCCCCCCTCGGCCCGCTCCGGAGTGTGCTCAGTGCCGTGGATATGCAGAATCTTGCCGTGTCCTGGGTGGACACAATCGTGGAAATTCCGCGGGGGTCGGGCATTAAGTACAAGTACGATGAAAAAACCGGCGGCGTGCAGTATGAGAGAGCACTTCCGCCGAACGTGCAGTTCCCCGGGGAGTACGGCGTCGTTCCCTATTCCCTCTCGGGAGATGGCGAACCGCTGGAGGTGATTATTGTCGGTCAGTTACCTACCTTCCCCGGCGTGCTGATGCAGGCCCGCCCCATCGGCCTCATCCGGATGAAGATAGCGCCGGAGCAGCACGACGACAAAGTGATCGCACTTCCCGCGCTGGATCCGAGCTTCAACGACATCAAGGATCTGAGTGATCTCCCACTCGATATGCGCGAGGAGGTGGCGGGGTTCTTCCGCACGTTCACAAACTTAGATGGATCACAGGCCGCGGTGCTGGGGTGGGGGAGTGCGCAGGAGGCGCAGATGGCGGTGCTCCAGGCACGGGCGGCGTATGCGAGAAAGTAGCAGCGCACGGTAAAAGACGTGGGGAAGGCAACAAAGCTGGAGGGCTTGTTCCACGTCTCATCTTGCGGTGAAGGACCGTTACGAAGGGCTACCGATCCGTTCACGACTTTCTCAGGATGGGGAGTCGCTGCAGGATCCGGTAGGAATGTGGTTCCCACCGCGGTTGATACAAGGGAGCAGCTACTGCTGTCCAGCGAGGATCCATTTGCCGAAGCAGACTGTGTGATCCTCGTTGTGCTGGACGAAGTAGACTTGGCCCCCTTCTCGAATCACTTCTCCGACTACCGGCCCCTCTTTCTGCAGGGCAACTGAGCCGAAGACCAACTTCCATCGGTTACCATTCACGTCCGTGAACTCAACAGACATCGGGGCCCGGGGGGCCAGGATGTCTTCCCGGTAGACCGGCAGCTCCAGAAGCCTGGGCGTGCCGTCTCGCTCGGTGACCGCCTTGTACCTGGAAGGATCCAGGGATACTGCGGGCACATCGCGCTCGTCGGGGAACCAGCACTGGCTGTTGTAACGCCAGGGCTGGGGTTGCGGTTCCACGAACGTCGGTTTGGGAGGCCTCAGGATGTTCTGCCCTTGCTGTTGTGCAGGGGTTGAAACCTGCGAGATGAGTTTCAGGGCGTCGTCGTAATGAGTCTCGAGGACCATGACGCCGAGAACAGCGAGGACGAAAATCAAGAGGTGACCACTTTTCACGTTCATGCAAACCTCCATGTTTGCTTGCCTTTCCCCACGGATCCTTGTTCCGCGCCTTCCAGACGGAAGGACCAGTGGGGGAACCTCAGATGCGAAGGCCGTCACTCGCGCCAAGCTCCAAACTTCTGCGCGCGGCCTCCCTGTGTCCCCCGAAGGGAACAAGGGTGGATGGGGAAAAAGCGTGCGGTGCTGTGAAGGAGCTTCCTCGTTCACCCTGAGTGCTGTCGAAGGGCAAAGGAGCAATCTCTACTATTTAATACTATTTCTACAAAAAGTCAATCACTCACTGTACACATACTATCGTCTCCCGGAGAGGCATACAAGGCTCTGGATCACCTATTTTGCAATCTTCTGCAATGCGGCAATCGTCGTGTCTATTTCTCCTCTTGTTGTGTCCTTTCCGAGCGAGAGCCGGATGTTCTGCAGTGCTTCATCCGCTGATCTTCCCATTGCCTCGAGTACGTGGCTCGGCCTGCTCGCTCCCGTGAGGCAGGCGGCTCCGCTGGAGATGCAAACGCCTTCCATATCCATCCTGATCACGATGTTTTCTGCGCTCCTCCCGGCGAACCGGATGTTTGCGAAGTTGGGGAGGCGGTGCACGGGGTGACCGTTCAATGACGTGTCTTTGATCGTACGGAGGATGCTGTCGACCAGGTGATCACGGAGTGGTCGTATTCTGTTGGCTGTTCCCTCTCTGTCATGAAGCGCAAGTTCCAGTGCTTTCGCCATCCCTACGATTCCCGGCGTGTTCTCCGTGCCGGCCCGCATGCCAAATTCCTGCCCTCCACCCATCACCTGAGGGGTGATGTGCACTGTTTCCCGAACGATCAAAGCTCCGATCCCTTTGGGGCCGTAGAACTTGTGCGCTGCGATGGTCATCATGTCCGGAACGGGAGAGAGCACCGGGAGGAGCCCGATGCCCTGCACGGCATCGCAGTGGAATAGTACAGCCGCTTCTTTGCATACAGCTGCCATCTCTTCGATAGGCTGGATCGTTCCCACTTCATTGTTCGCCCATTGGATGCTCACGAGAGCGGTGTTTTGTGTAAGTGCCGCTTTGAGGTCATCGGGATTCAGTCTGCCGTAGCTGTCTACCGGCAGCCGGGTGACGTGCCATCCTTTCAATTCGAGTTTGTCTGCTGCCTTGAGGGAGCAGCTGTGTTCCACGCTTGCGGTGATCAGGTGGCCGGGTGTTCCGTGTGTTTCCACCCACTGTTCACAGGTTCCGAAGAGCGCGAGCGAGTTTCCCTCGCTCCCATTGCTTACGAAGACTACTTCCTGCGGGAGGACAGAAAGGAGCTCTGCAATTGTCCGCCGTGCGCCGTCGATGGCGCTGCGCGCTTCCCGCCCCTTCGCGTGGGGGGAGGAAGGATTACCCCACGTGTCTCTGAGGTGCGGAAGCATGGCTTCCAGTACCTGGGGGTCGAGCGGCGTTGTGGCGGCGTGGTCGAGGTACATCATGACACCGGTACGTAGTATAGAGTGTGATGATTCTACAATCCTAATTTCTAACTCTCACCCCAGTAATCTGATATTCTGTTTCCTGCTATGTACGAGGCAATGACCATCGGCCCGTTCTTCATCTGGACGCGACTCATTTTTCTTCTCATAGGCATCTGGCTTTCCACAGAGTTCTTCCTGCGTCTCGCGCAGAGTGCGAATCTTTCCTTCTCGCACATGCAGGAACGCGCATGGTACTACATCTGTGCATTCCTCCTTTCCGGGAGGCTCATTGCAGTGCTCGCGACTTACCGGGTCTATCTCAAAGATCCTCTGCGTCTGTTCATTGTATGGGATGGAGGATTCAGTTACCTCGGTGGTGTCATTGGCATCGGTGTTGTTCTGTACTGGGCTACACGCACGCAGCGTGCGACATTCCTGCAGTGGCTGGATGTGCTCCTGCCGGCAGCGGCATTCGGACTCTCGTTTGACTGGCTTGGGAAGTTCTTCGCAGGGCAGGCGTATGGCAAGCCGACGGATGTGTTCTGGGGGGTTACCTACGATGCAATCGGGGTCCGGTACGTTGTTCCGGTCCATCCTGTGCAGCTGTACTATGCGGTGACATTCCTCTTTCTTACTTTCCTCCTTCTCATCATCCGCAAGAAGTCCACGCGGGCAGGTGCCGAAACGCTCTTCGGCATTTTCTTTGCTGCCATTGTCACCTTTTTCTTTGAGTACTTCCGGGGGGATTTCAGCATTCCGGTGTTTGCAACCCAGCTCGATTTTGTGGTGCTTGTCTGCATGTTCGTGAGTCTCGGAGTGTTTGTTGCCATTGAACTTTCACTCTCCAAAGTTTCTCTGTATGTGTATCAGACGTTTCTGCTCATTGTGTTCGGGGGGTACCTCGTTGGCCGGTCCTGGGTTCGGCTCCCCACGTTCGAGTTGCGCTTCAGCCAGTTCCTCTCTGTGCTGGCGCTCCTTGCCACGGTCGTGTACGTTGTAGTGCACCGACGCAAATACCCGCATCTCTAATATGACTTTCTCTCTGCAGACACTCCTCGAGCCCTGGTTCCTCTTTCTCGCGGATGATCCGACGCTCCGTCTCTTGCAGTTGGGCATGCTCCTTCTTGGAACCATCGTCATATTCCTCGTGTTCTTCGTCACGCGCGATATCCTCCTGCGTACCGATTCATTCCTGTACATGTTCCTGTGCATCCTCCTGGCCGCCTTCCTCCCGGTGGTGGGATTTTTCCTCTACCTTCTCATCCGGCCGGCACGCACCATCAAGGAACGCGAGGTGGAAAAGATGCTCCGCAGTCTTCTCCAGAAAAACAAGATTGGGTGGGAGAAGGAGAAGAAAGATCGGAAGAACAGTTGAAAATGGAAAATAAAAAATGGAAAATGAAAGGTGAGAGTTGATTGTTGCGTGGATCGATTTTCAATTTTCCGTTTTTCATTTATTATTTCTCCCGATGTCCTTCTTCTCATACGTCTTCTGGCCACGACCGCCCATTGTGGGATATGACAATATGAAGTTGCAGATCCTGCTCCTGCTCTGCTTTCTGTGCATTGTCGTTTCCTTCGGCATTCGTCACTGGCGGAAAAGGCAGCAGAATCCCGTGACGCGTAAGCTCAGCCGTTCGTGGGCAGGTGCAGCGCTCTGGTTTGGCATTGTTGGCCTCGTGCTCGCCGTGTCCCGTGCGGAAGACATCAGCTATGTTTCCATGCGCTTCTGGTGGGTTCTCTGGGCATGTGCATTCGCATTCTACTTGTATGTGCAGGTGCGCTTGTTCCGTGCGCGCCATTACGAGAAGCTCCCCGCGGAGAGTATCGACGATCCACGTCAGAAGTACCTGCCGAGGAAAAAGAAGAGGTAATAGAAAGAGAGGAGTACGGGATTGTGGGTTTCTCCCTCTTCTTCCTTGTTGTTTCCTCTCCCCGGGTACCAGTGTTGTCTTTTGCGCTCCCGTACAGCGAAAATCCCACGAACCGCTTGCACGGTTTCCAGAGTGAGGCTTCAATGTGTTTGCCGTGGAATTGGTAGAACATCCATCCCCGCTTTGCGATGCGCTCTCTCACCTACAAGGACATTACATGGTATGACGACAGCAATCCTTCTGAGAAGGACCTTCTTGAATTGCAGAAGAAGTACGGGTTTCATGAGCTTGATATTGAGGACTGTCTGAGTCTTCATGAGCGGCCGAAAGTCGAGGAGTACGACGACTACATTTTCCTTGTGTTCCACATCCCGTACCTGCAGCAGCGCACAGGGCGTATTTTCAAAGAGGAGGTGAATATCTTTTTGGGGCAGCACTTCATTGCCACCCTCCACAAGGGGAATCTCCCCATCATCGATCGTCTCTGGGAGGAGGTGAATAAGTCGGAGGAGATGAAAGGGGAGTATCTCCAGTATGGTACGGGTTTCCTGCTCTACGAACTCATGAGCAAGTTTTTTGATGATGTGTTCCCGCTGGTGGACACCATTACCAGGCAGCTCCGTGAAATTGAAGACCGTCTCTTCGAGAGTGAGGAGCATGTGAATCTCCTCCGCGAGATCATGGCTCTCAAGAGAAACATCATTACCATGCGCAGTATTCTCCTCCCGCAGCGAACGCTTGTTGCGACGCTGGAGCACAAGAACAAGAAGTTTGTTTCGGAGGAACTGGCGCTCTACTTCGACGACATCCTCGATGCCATTGAGCGGCAGTGGTCGCTCCTGGATACGGACAAAGAACTCTGCGAGGCGCTCCAGGACACGCACGGATCATGGCTCAGTCACAAAACGAATGCAGTGGTGAAACTGCTGACGATCTTCTCGGTGACCATGCTCCCCCTCACGGTGATCACCGGTTTCTATGGCATGAACGTGGGTCTTCCTTTCCAGGCTGCGGAGCAAACGGCTCTCGGCATCATCATAGTGATGTTGGGCATTATTATCGTGATGATGGCGTATTTTGCAAAGAAGCACTGGCTCTGAGAGCTTGTAGCTTGTAGTTGGTAGCTTGTAGTGCTTTGATCGTCGATCCTTTGGATCTTGGATTTCCTACGTGCTACAACCTACAAACTACAAGCTCGTCTATGGTCTACTACTATTTTGTTCATGCTTCTTGACACATGGCCTGCTTTTCTAGAGGATATCCCTCCTATGCCGCTGAAGCACACGACTGAGACACTGCTTGTCTTCCTCCTTGGCACTGCCACGGTGGTCACAGGCATCATCATTCCAAGCCTGACAGCACCGGACATGGGCATCGCCCCATGGGCCATTGTGTTCGTACTGGCCATTGCCTATCCGCTTGCTCTTTCCGGGCTCTTCCGGAGGAACAGGGCGGATTATGCGTTCCGTTTGCTCCACTGGATGCCTGCAATACTTCTGCTGCTTCTCTTCCTCATGCAGGCAGGGATACGTACGCTTCCTTTCATAGCGTCGGTGCTGGACTGGTACACGTGGGGCTGGACTCTCCCGGGGGTGGCAACAGGATTTTTCCTGCTGGTGTACTTCTGCCTCCGCGTGATCCGCCGGTGGACGAAGAGGCTTGTGCTCCTTGTGGTTCTCTTCGTGCCGTTCATGGTCGGTGCCGTTGCTTCTGAACACTACACAACCTGGAACCAGGAGATCGCTTCCGTGCTCTGGGAAGGGGAGTGGTGGAAGCTGGAAAAGGATGGTGCGGGCCTCGTAGCACAGGTGGATTCCCCCTCGGAGGAAGCATCGAGTGAGAAGAACCTCGAAGCGTCTGCCGATCCGGTGGAAGAGTCGTACCGTGAGAGGTTGCGAGCCATCGAGAACCGCCGCGAGCGCATTGCTGCCCGTCTGGAGGAGAGGCATGCGGGAGAAGAGGAATCGACGGGAGAGGAGGAGGGAGAAGAGTCTGAAGAAGCAGCGCCGGTTGTCGAGGAGGTGTCTTCTGCCGAAAGCGTTTCTATGCGCGAGGTCAGCAGCATGCCGAGCAGGCTCCCGAGTTCGGGATTGAGTTGGGCGGCCATCATTCTGACCATGCTTGGGCTCTACACTGCGACAGTGCATGCACGCACCCGAAAAAGGTCAGAAATGGTTGAGATTTGAGTATTTAGTATTGAGTATGGGCTTTGGAAATGAATCCTTGGCACTTGAGTACTTGAGTACTAGAATACTTGGATGCCTCAAGTGATCAAGTATTCAAATACTCAAGTATTCTAGTATTCCAGTACTCAGGGGAAAAAATCAAAATACTCAATACTCCATACCACATACTCTTCTCCTGCGCTTGCTGCTATGATGATTCCACCTTCCCTCGTTCACTATGGCAGCTATCAAATCCCTCCACGCGAGGCAAATCCTCGATTCCCGTGGCAATCCCACTGTGGAAGTCGACTGTGAGCTCGATGACGGCACATTCGGGCGGGCTGCGGTTCCCTCCGGGGCTTCCACCGGCACGCATGAAGCGCTTGAGCTGCGGGATGGAGATAAGAACATGTACCACGGCAACTCGGTGCTCAAGGCGGTGGCCAATGTGAATGATGTCATTGCGCCCGCCCTCAAGGGGAAGAACATTTCCGATCAGCGCACTCTCGACCAGCAGATGCTGGATCTCGACGGTACCAAGAACAAATCCAAACTCGGTGCGAATGCCATCCTGGGCGTTTCCATGGCTGTCTGCCGTGCGCGTGCGGGAGTGGAGCAGCGGCCGCTCTGGCAGTCGCTCGCAGACCAGTTTGAAGTCAGCGAACCCACCAGACTCCCGGTGCCGATGATGAATGTGATCAACGGGGGCAAGCATGCAGACAGCGGTCTCTCCTTCCAGGAGTGCATGATCATTCCTGCGGGAGTGAAGAGTTTCACCGATGCCATCCGGGCAGGCTCAGAAATATTCCACAGCTTAAAGAAACTCCTGAAGGATGCCGGACACGTCATAGCGGTGGGGGATGAAGGCGGATTTGCCCCTCATGTGAAGGACAGTGGCGGGGCGTTTGGTTTCCTCCTGAAGGCGATAGAGGCAGCGGGGTACACGGGCAAGGTGGTGCTCGGCATCGATGCCGCGGCAACGGAATTCTGCGACAAGGGGAAGTACACGCTGGACGGCAAAACGCTCTCCTCAGGAAAGCTCGTGGACTACTACGAAGATCTCTGCGCTAAGTATCCTCTTGTGGTCATAGAAGACAGCCACAGCGAGGATGACTGGGAGGGATTCACAGCCATGGCGAAGCGGATGGGGGATCGCATCCAGCTCATAGGGGATGATCTCCTCGTGACGAATACAGAGCGTATTCAGATGGCGATCGAGAAGAAGGCGGTGAACGCCGTACTCATCAAATTAAACCAGATCGGCTCGGTGAGCGAGACGGTGGATGCCATTCAGATGACGCAGAAGGAGGGGTGGAACGCCGTGGTGAGCCACAGGAGCGGCGAGACGGAAGACACTTTCATCGCGCATCTTGCCGTGGGCCTGCAGACCGGGCAGATCAAAACGGGGTCGCTCAGCCGCACGGACAGGGTCTGCAAGTACAATCAGCTGTTGCGTATAGAGGAACAGCTCGGGAGCAGGGCGCAGTACGTGTCGCCGTTCAAGGGCTCGTTCTAACGAAGCGGCAGAGATTTTTTGCGGCATGCGAAATGCTCTTGCACGGCGGTGAGTGTGTCTTCTACTATTCTTTTTAAGTTTGGCTTGCATGTGTGCGAGCCTCACGTGACCGCCCCCTGTTGTGTATGGGGGCACCTCTGTTCCTTGGTCCACACTGGTGGACCAAACATCCTCTGTTTCAAGGAGACGTGCCATGAGTGGGCGCACCCTGTTCGGTCGAGCGAAGTTCCAGAGAGCTGCCAAGACGGCGACGACGACGGCCAAGAAGAAGACGAAGCCGGCCACGACGATCGCGATGCAGGCCATGCTGGGCACGACGACCGAAGACGACTGCGCGGTGACTGCCGTTCACTACTAGCCTCGCTTTGGCTGGCAGTGGACGACTCCTTGCGGCCCGGTGAGTACGACGAGTACTTGCCGGGCCAGCTTTAAAATCACCGGCGATGCCGGGCCTTTTTCCTCCGGAGAAAAAATTCTCTTGCATTGCCGGAATTTTTTTCTATCATTGCGGCCAGTTTTGAGTTGCCGATGAGGTGATTCATAACGGGGCCGGTTGATGAGAGTCAACCGGTTGCTTAAAAGTGCAATCATTTTTACCCGTTCGACAAAGCGCGGCTGCTCTGCGGCCGCGTCATCAGAAAGTCATTCCTTCAGGGGCGGGCTCAGGGTGAAGCGCGGGGGCTCTGCCTCCGCGTGCTTCACCGATATCTCTTCTGTATCCATCGCTTCTTCAGCCACGGGAGCGAGAGCGTGGAGAGCAGGTAGCCTCCGGCGGGGACAAGTGCCTGGAGGAGGGAGGGGTGGGAGTCGATACTCCACAGGAAGAGAACGGAGATCGCGTAGATCATCCCGAGGATGGTGAGCCTCCGAAACCAGCTGAGCTCCCACGCTTTCTCGGTTTCCACGCGCCTGTTGCGTTCAAGGATGGCCTGAATCTGCTGCTCAGGGGTGTTCATGGAGTGCAGTCTACTCTCCCTGATATGTGAACTCGAGAATCTCTTCCAGTCTGATGGAATTATTTCTCTCCCTGAGGTTGAGTTGGTTTTTGATGGCTTGCCATGAGCGAGCGGCAGCCCAAGGTTCTTCGATTCGCCGCTTCGCGGTTCACTCAGAGTCACTCGCCTCGCTGCCGCGAGTCGAATGGTCGGGGCGACTGGACTTCCCTCGTCTTGTCCACCTGCGGCGGACTCGCTCGGGATAAACTTCTCGTCCATTCGCGTGCAATTACTTCTTTTCCTGAAGTGTTTTCTATGTTTCCAATGGTCGGGGCGACTGGACTCGAACCAGCGACCACTTGCACCCCATGCAAGCATTCTAGCCAACTGAACTACGCCCCGAATGACAGAGGGGAGTATAGCCTAGCCAATGCAGATCAGCATGCGGCGAACGAAGTGAGCCGGATGATGACTGCATCCCGCACCGACGAGCAAAGCGAGTCTGGTGCGGGGCTGAACTACGCCCCGAGTTTCTGCAGTATAACTGATAGTGGGGATGCAGGTGGAACAAAATCTGGAGCTTGTGGGGGAGTGTGGCAGTTCAAGCTGCCAGTGTTTCTGCCGGTTGCGGGGGTATACCGACAGCTGAAAGCTGTAAAATCTCTTGCAGAGGGAAGGGTATCGCGGTAACGTTTCAAGCTTATTTTTCCTTCGTATGTACGTCTTTTACCGCATCTCCTCCAAAGTATTGCATTTTATTAAATTTATGTTATAATATTACGATTACATGAGCCTCTCCGGCACCGACATCTCGGCTGCAACCAAAGCGATTCAGGAGAATCAGCGCATCCTCGTCATCCCGCATGAGAATGTGGATCCGGACGGACTCAGCAGTGCACTCGCGTGCTACCAGCTCTTCCGGGCGCTCGGGAAGGATGTCACGGTGATCTGTCCCGATACGCTCCCGGAGTCTCTGGAGTTCCTCCCGGGGTTTGGGGAGCTTTCACGGGATGTTGCAGAGGGGCAGCAGTTCGTCATCACGGTGAGCCTGCAGGGCGGTGTAGAGGTCGACAAGCTCCGGTATGCCGTAGAGGATCAGAAGGTCAACATCATTGTGGTGCCAAAGAAAGGGCGCATCCGTTCCCAGGATATTGTGCTTGGAGACGGGGAGAGGCAGTACGATCTCATCGTGGCGGTAGATACCGCGGATCTGCCGCTCTTTGGGCGTGTGTATACCGAACACGTGGACCTCTTTGCGGATGTTCCTGTGCTGAATGTCGACCACCACATCAGCAATACACACTACGGGCAGATACACCTCTTGGATCCTACGGCTGCCTCCGCGACGGAGGTGCTCTACAACTGGTTCACGCAGGTGCCGCAGTGGAAGGAGAGACTCACCCCGGACATTGCGACACTCCTTCTCACGGGACTCATCACCGATACGAGGAGTTTCCAGAACCCCAATACTACGCCGCGCTCTCTCGAAATTGCCGCAGAGCTTCTGGATTTCGGTGCCCGGCAACAGGAGATCATCAAGCACATCTACAAGACCAAACCGCTGAGTACGCTCAGGGTGTGGGGGCGTGCGCTCAACCGCATTCAGATAGATCCTGCTTCCGGTATTGTCTGGTCCTCCGTGAACAAGGAAGATCTGGCGGAGTTGGGTGCTACGAGCAAGGAGACGCACGGCATTCTCGATGAGCTCATTTCCACCATTCCCGATGCGGATGTGCATGTGCTCTTCACTGAACTGGAAGAAGGGGGGTTGAAGGCGAGCATGCGTTCCTCCGACACTATTGATGCCAGTGCTCTTGCGGCGCGTACCTACGGCGGCGGCGGACATCCGCGTGCTGCCGGGTTCCGTGTTCCGCGGTTCGAGAACTTTGAACTGCAGGTGCTGGAATGCGTTCAGACGCTCAAGCAGGGGATGCAGCGGCAGCGCGCGGAGAAGGAGCAGAGCAATCACCAACAGCAGATTCCTGTACAGCCAGCGGTGCAGAACACAGTTTCGCAGGAGGTGCCGCTCCAGGCAGTATCTTCTTCAACACCGGGGGTGGATGTTGTAGAGCGTGTCGGAGACGAGGGGAACATGGCTGCTTCCGGCGGCACGGATGTGGTCAGTGGGCTGATGGGATAGAGAAATACAAGCTCATCTTCTCTCAAGGTGCTGTTCAGTTTCTGGTGCTCGATAATGGCATATCTGGCCTGTTTTGCTTGTACTCTGCGTTTCTCTTAGCCTACACTAGCGGTGTTCATTTCTGTTTGTTTCGCGAAGATCCTATGCGCCTTGTGAAGGTGGCAAAAGCATTGGGTATGACCGGCCAGCAGCTCCGCAAAGAGCTTTCTGAGGTGGATTTCGGCGTCAAACCTACTGACCGCGAGGTGCCGGATGGTCTTGCACAGGGTATTCTTCGGTACGTAGCACGGAAGAATGGCATAGAGGTCGATATGGATGCTATTGGTCTCTCTCTGGGAGAGGAGGAGGAGGAGAAGGAGGAAAGTCCTGGAGAGAAGAAGGAGGCAGTGCATCCTCCACAGGGGACTCCATTGGAGCAGGGGCAGGGAGAGGTTCCGAAGAAGACGGAATCTCTCAATGTTCTGCGTAAGCTCTCTCTCGACGATGTTCCAAAGGAGGCGATTGCAAAGCAGGCGGCGGAATTGAGGAAGCAGCAGCCAAGCAAGGAGGAACGCGAGGAGATGGAACGTGAAGAGAAAGCGATGGCACCCCACAAGAAAACTGCGACAGAGGGGAATCAGGAGCAGATTAAAGAGAAGGTGGGTGTCGTCGTTCTTCCATCGGAGGTGACGGTGAAGGAGTTTGCGGAGAAAACGGGTGTGCAGGTGCCGAGAGTTATCCAGACACTGATGAAGAATGGTGTGATGGCAACGGTGAACCAGACAATCGACTACGAGACGGCTGCGGTCATCGCAGATGAATTGGGGGTGAAAGTGCAGAAGGAAGAAGCAGGTGCGACTGTGGAGACGCTCCTTGCGAAAAATTTGGAGGGGCTGCTCAATGATGAGCCAGAGAACCTCCAGCCCCGCCCGCCGGTTGTGGTGGTCATGGGCCATGTTGACCATGGCAAGACTGCGATTCTCGATGCCATTCGTGAGACGGATGTCGTTTCCGGGGAGGCGGGTGGCATTACACAGCACATCGGTGCGTATCAGGTGGAGTTCCTCCCCTCCGGAACCAAGGAGATGAAATCCATTACCTTCCTCGACACCCCCGGGCACGAGGCATTCACGGCGATGCGCGCTCGTGGAGCACAGGTGACAGATATAGCGGTGATTGTTATTTCGGCGGAGGAGGGCGTGATGCCGACGACCGTGGAAGCCATCAACCATGCCAAGGAGGCAAAGGTGCCCGTTCTCGTTGCCATCAACAAGATCGATAAAGAGAATGCCAACGTTGAAAAGGTGATGGGAGAGCTCTCGGGGTGTGATCTGCAGCCGGAGGAGTGGGGGGGCAAGACGCCAGTTGTGCGATGCAGCGCACTCACCAAGCAGGGCATTCAGGATCTTCTGGAGCATATTCTTCTCATTGCGGAACTTGCCGAGCTCAAAGCCAATCCCAATCGCCGCGCTGTTGCGACGGTTGTTGAGGGTCACCTCGATCCTGCACACGGTCCTCTTGCGACGGTGATCGTGAACGCGGGGACGCTGGTGATGGGCGATATCTACGTCTGTGGTACGACTATTGGACGTGTCCGTGTGATGATGGATGCCCATGGAAAGCGCCAGCAGAGTGTGCGGCCTTCCGGGGCAGTGCGTATTTCCGGCTTCTCCCGCGTGCCACATGTGGGGGATATTCTGCAGGTTGTCTCTTCCGAGAAGGAGGCCCGGGATCTCCTGGGCCAGATGAAAGAGCACTACGAGCGCAGGAAGAAGCGCAGCTTCGCAGATCTCGTTTCACGGCTTTCCGAAGGAAAGCTCACGCAGCTCAAGGTTGTGCTGAAGGCAGATACGCAGGGGTCACTGGAAGCGATAGAGTCCTCTCTCTCCAAATTGGCAACGGAGCAGGTGGTGGTGAAAGTCATCCACTCCGGTGTCGGTTCCGTGTCGGAGTCCGATGTCATGATGGCTGCGGCGAGCGATGGAGTGGTGATTGCTTTCCATACGGCGGTGGGTCCTGATGTCGCGCGCACCGCAGACCGTGAGGGTGTGCAGGTGCGTGAATACGATGTGATCTATGCTCTTCTGGAAGATGTGGAGGGTCTTATTCAGGGGCTTGTGGAGCCGGAGGAGCAGGAGAAGATACTCGGCCACCTGGAAGTGAAGCAGGTGTTCCTCACCAAGAAGAGCGAACAGATTGTAGGTGGCAAGGTGACAGACGGGGTGGTGAAGCGTCTGCCGTTCCGACTCCTGCGTGGTGAGAAAGAGGTGGGGACCGGGCGCATCACTTCACTCAAGCATGTGGAGAAGGACATCAAAGAGGCGAAAGAGGGGAGTGAGTGCGGCATGCGGGTGGAAACCTCTGTGCTGATTGAACCGGGTGACCGTTTGGAGGTTTTCCTCAAGGAGCTCAAGAAGAAGAAGTTCTAGTACATTCTGAGGTTGTAGCTTGTAGGTTGTAGTTTGTAGGAAACCCAAAGAACTTCAGTTTCCAAGGTTCTAAAGGAGAAGTTCTGAAACCTCGGTGCTTTGTCATTCCTACAACCTACAAACTACAATCTAGAAACAAGAGTGTTACGCGTTTTGTTCCTGTTTCCCGAATCCTCCCAGCCGCTCCCGGACTCCGGTGGCGCCAGTGTATGCTTCCGGCTCCACAGGCGGGAGCTTGGTGGGGAGCTTCCCGAGTGCGTCTATATCCATGCCTTCCTTCGCAAACCCGGCAAGCAGATCCTGCCCGTCTGTGGACTGCACTCTCATGAGGTTGTGGAGGAGGAAGTTCCACTGGCTGCGGTTGCGCTGCTCCAGATCCAGCAGAAACGCGATGTGTTGCTCCGGAATGCCGAGTCCCGCAAGTTCCTGGTAGTACTCTTCGCTCGAGATCTTTCCCTTCTTCTCCTTGTCTTTTTCCGACTGCCTCACTTTTGCATAGAGCATGCGCGTTTCGCCGTTCTGCGTCATGCGGCGGAAGAAATCCTCTCCCCGGTCGCCGGTGAGGGCGGCACGGTTGGCTTCATCCTTCAGGAGGGTGTCCCACTCCGCTGACTGCACGAAATCCAGCTGGCCGCGGAGTGAGCGCAGGGGGCCGGAGAAGAGCTTGGGGTTGAGCGTGAGTACCGCGAGGCCGGCGTAGATGGCTGCCATGGTCGGGAATTCTTTCTTCCTCTCAATGGCGAAGCACAGGGCTGCCATGGCGACGAAGAGGAGCCCGAAGAACATGCGCAGCGAATCTGCCGCTCTCTGGACCGCTGGGTCCCGCTCGCGGTGCCGGCGGTTTGCGCCGAACCGGGTGGCATTCGCCGGGTCTGCGTCCACGAGTTCCTGCAGGATCTGACGGCTTTGCGCCATGACTTCCCCCGCTTTTCCGGGGAGGGGAGGGGGGCCGCTGAGCGTTTCGAGGTCGCGGCTGACGATGTCTGTGCGGATGAGCATGACCCCGTCATCTACGTAGAAGTACGGGTGGTCCGTACGGATGTTCTCGACGTCCTGCGCGGTGCGGGGCAGCGCGAAGCCTGCCATGGCCCGTTCCATGGATCGTTCCCGTTCGGGGGGGATGATGTCCGCCCGCACGTTCTCAAATTCCTGCCGGAGAGGATCGATGCGCTCGGGCCTCAGTGTATGCTCCAGCTTGTCGAGGACCATGTGCCCGTATGCCTCACCTGCTCCTTCGTCTCCGAGCGATTCCCCCAGACGCCGCAGGTGCTCGTTGACCTGTGTTCTCTTCATTTGTGGGGAGACCTGTTCATTGCGTGCGATACTGCCGAGGAGTTGGCTCAGTGTTTCACGCTTCACCTGGGCCTCCTGGCGCTTCCTCGGCTGCTGCGCAGATTCCTGCCCTATGAGGCGGTCAAAGAAAGCGGGTTTCAGCATATCGCCGGCCTGCTGCTCAACGCGTTCAGCAGACCGTCTCGCTTCTGCCTCTGGCTGTGTGGGTCGTGAGGGAGCCATGGAGTACAGAAGGAAAATTACGGTGATGCAGCAGGTGGTCTTCCTGCTCCGCCAGCCGGGGGAGTGTTGCCGGAGCCAGCCCTTCCTCTCCCACTTCCATCCCCTCCAGGATGCAGCGCATTGGTCAGTTCCTGAATCTGGGCGGGGTTCAACGAGATTCCTGTGTTCTTGAGTGCTCTCTGCAGAGCTTCGGCCTGCTTTTCGGGACTTAGTCCTGAGAGACTGCCACTCAGCTTGCGCATCTCTTCAGCGACTTTCTGCATATCACCCCTTCCTCCTGCTGCCGCCTTGATCCTATCGTAGACTTCTCCGGAGTTACGAATGTTTTGCTCGGCTGCTTCTACTCCGCCGCTGCGGCCACCAGTGAGCATGTTCTTCACTGCATCTCCTTCTAGGAGGCGCCCCTGTCTTGAGAGGTTCGAGAGGCCACCTGCAGCGGTCATTGCCTGCCCTGCACTCATGTATGTCTGTTTTCCTCCCTCTTTGGCACCGGGGATGAAGGGGATGTTGAGCGGCAGGTGTGTGACGAAGGAGCCGAGGTTTGCTCCCATGCTCCGTATGCCCTTCGTAGCTTCCTCGTACATGGAATCTATGGAGAGTGCCATGAAGAATCCTTTCCAGATGATGAGAATGGTCGTGATCTGCCACAGGACAATCCAGAGGTTATCTATGCCGGGAAGGAACCTTCCCTGCGAGTCTGCAAGGATGATTGCCGAGCCGACAGGTGCGGAGAACGCGATGGCATTGAGGACAATGAACCCTACGGTGAACGGAATGGCGACTATCGCCGGCAGGAAGGCTGCAGCGACGAATTTCTTGAAGATTTTCATGGTGTTGAAGTTTCCCATGAGGTCGCCGACCACATATCCCAGGAACATGAACGGCATGAATGCTATGGTGAGCCACAGGACGGGGATGCGGATGATGAATGCAACCATCATGGCAATGAGAGCGAGAGTAAGCGCCACGGAGAGCGATATCAGGAACACCGTGTTCAGTAGGAACATGAGGAAGAACGATATCTGATCCAGCGGGTCCGTGGCGGGCATTCCTCCGCCGTTGAAGTTCGGCACTTTCGCAAGATCCGGCAGTTTTCCGTGGTTGAATATGAGGCCGCTTAAAATGCCAGGTGCCGTGTTTGTGTTATTGGCAAGTGCCTGTACGCGGTAGCAGACTGTCTCAAGGGGGCATTCGTATCCTAAGGAAGCAGGACCGCCGGCTGCCTTTGCTATGGCTGCCGCTTTATCGAAGAATCTGAAGTCGTAGGGGTATTTGCACGGCGTTTGAATAATTCCGTTGATATCGTAGTACCGGCAGGTAGTGGAGACGAGATCAGGGAGCTTGTAGATGGTGGCGGCGAGCACGTGGCCGACGTCCAGAATGACGCGCGGAAAAAACCAGGAGAAATTGACGAGAATGACTCCGAGAACGAACTTAATTGCAAAGCGGCTGATAATGTCTTTCTTGGCAGTCACGACAGTAAGGCACGCTCCGACGACGAGCATGAACGCAAAGATGATGTTCATGATTTCCCTGGAGACCTGCCAGATCTGATGGATGACAACTTCGTTCGCTCCATGGAGCTCCAGGAAGAACCGGGGATTGAGGAGAACTTCCAGAATGGGGAATGTAATGAAACCAAGGAGATTTACCGCTGTAACGACAACAGCGAGGGTAACTGTCATGCTCGTGAAGACTTGATTGAGGTCTGTTGTAGCCTGTGCCTTCGGTATTCCCATTTCCAATGCTTCCACTCCGTATGTTCCTCCAATCCACAGGAGAACAGCAGTGGCGAGTGTGCCAGCGACAATCTTTTTTTGTGTGGGCATTCATGTAATTATAGCAAAATTCTCCTTTGGAGGCAATGTACGGAGCTCTGTGTTTTCCCATGGAGTGCCTGTTCGGGGGGTGCCAAGAATTGTTTCCAGAACACATAATGCATTCGAAGATGAGTATTTTTTTTATTCATAGCAGGGGGCGATTTGAGTGATATATATGATGTTTTTGCTTTGTATAAGCGCAGAACCTTGAATAAATATTTTATTCATTATATTGATCACTTTTCTTGCACTATACATGTGTTCATGAGTACAGTTTGTGTACATTTCCATTCCCCCCATAGGGCAGGTATGGCTTCCACTATCCTGAAAGCATTGTTTAGTTCGCAGACGAGAGTGAAACTCCTCTCGACGTTCCTCCTTCATCCAGAGGAGGAATACTACATCCGTGAACTCACGCGGCTGCTCCATGAACAGATCAACTCCATCCGCCGGGAGCTCGAGAACCTGCGCCGCATCGGACTTGTGCGTGCCAGACACCGCAACAGGAAGAAGTACTACCGCATCGATTTGGAGTTTCCGCTCTTCCCGGAGCTCAAGAGCATGTTTGCCAAAGAGGTACAGGCAGACAGCCCCATTGTGGCCAGTCTCAAGAAACTCCCGGGTGTCGATCTCATCGTCCTTGCTGGTGTGTTCGTCGGAACAGATACGAAAGTGGATCTCTTAGTTGTGGGAGATGTGAAAAAGGAGATGCTCGAGGCGCTCCTTCTCCAGGATTCGAGTCTGAAGAACGTGAAGTACTCCATCTTCTCTCAGGCGGACTTCCTGTACCGCCTCAGCCTGAAGGATCGCTTCATCTCCGACATTCTCAGCGATCCCCGCAATTTGAATGTGCACAACGTCATTCAAAAGCAGATAGATGAGGCGAAAGGAAAGCAGTGAGAGAGATTGTAGTTTGTAGATGGTAGCTTGTAGAGTGTAGGAGATTGGACTCGAGGATCTCATTTTTGCTTCTACAAGCTACAAACTACAAGCTACAGATTCCCCGGGGACATCCCTACTTTTTGCTTTACAGGGCCCGTGCTGCTCGGTAGTCTCCTTCGGCTTTGGCAAGCGTCTTACACCAGCAGGCGGCTTCGTACGTGAAACAGCGACCCGACATACGGCCCGGGTACACTGTGCGCGTACATGAGCGCATTTTGGAAGGGCAGGAGGAGGGCAAGGAGAGGATCCAGGTGTTTGAAGGGCTGGTCGTTTCTGTGCACAAGGGAGCTACTCCCACGGACAGCACGTTCACGGTGCGCCGCATTGCTTCTGGCGTGGGGGTGGAGAGGGTATTTCTCCTGCATTCACCTTTGATTGAGAAGATTGATGTGAAGAAGGTGGCGGCTGTGCGCCGTGCCAAGCTCTTCTTCCTTCGTGGCCGCCACGGGAAAGCGGCGCGGCTGGGCGAGCGCTTTACCACTGCGGAAGAGTTCGCAATTGCTACTGCCGCAGAAGAGAAGAAAGAGACAGAAGTTGTGGAGGTAGTAGAGGCGAAAGAGGAGGGGAAAGCAGAGGAGAAGAAAGAGGCACAGTAGATACCCATGGGTTTACGAACAGAGCGTTCTGAAAATTGAACGATAGCTGATCTCGCCGGCCGCAGCCCCGCGCCCCTCGATAGGGCATGTTTTGATGAGCTGCGCGGAAGGTTTGGAATGGCATGCGGAGCGTAGGCTGGTGAGCGGAAGAACGGTATAGTGCGGGAGTGACATACCTTCTCGTCGGTAATTACGGCGTTGGCAATCTTGGGGATGAGGCGCTCCGGGAGTATTTTTTGTTGCGTTTCCCACAGGTACAGTGGCGCGTTGTCTCCGCACATCCAGGGCGGGAGGAGCTGCCGCGCCTGCCCGGGGGAGTACGATCATTGCTCTCTCTGCGCTGGCTGCGAACGCTCGGGGCGCTCCGGAAGAGTGATGGTATGGTGCTGGGTGGGGGATCACTCTTCACCGACACGGAGTCGGTGCGGGCATGTTTTCTCTGGTGGGTGCATGTGCTCTCTGCGCGTGTCCTGCGCAAGCGCATCATCCTTGCCTACCAGGGAATCGGGCCTTTCCGCACGAGGATGGGGGAGTGGTTTGCGCGGGCCGCCGTTCGCTCGGCGCATTTCATTTCCGTGAGGGATCCCCTGTCTGCTGTACGGGTGCGAACGTGGGGGTGTCGCGCGGATGTGCTAGAGACATTCGATCCTGTTCTTTTGCTGGTAGAAGAGCAAAAAATCGATCTCAGTGCGCAGAAGATTCTCGTGGTCATCCCAAGGAATAATTCCGATGCATTCCTCAGGGAACATCTCAGCCGGCTCCTCCAGTCTGGCCGCTTTGAGCACGTCAGCATCCTCTCGCTGAAGCCGGATGATTCTGCCGAGAGTGCATATTGCCAGTCTCTCCGGGCATCTCTCCGGACTCCGGGCACCATTGTCCCTGTGCGGACATTGCACGATTTGGTTTCCTCCGTTGCCCGGGGATCTCTTGTCCTCACGCAGCGCTACCACGGTGCCATTGTTGCCTTGGCTCTGGGATTGGAGCTCGATGTCATTCCGCAGACAGAGGGGGATAAGTTGGATGCCCTGCGTGCGCTCATCTCGGAGACACCTGCACACGGCAGGAGGCAGCGCCTCCGGCAGAAGGTGGAAGCAGGTGAGCGGGCACTCAAAGAAGTCTTGTAAGGGGCAGGTAAATTGCTATGCTCGCTTCGCATGGCAACGCTCTACCTTCGTCCTTCTGAGCGGGAGCTCCTCGAAAAGTTGCCTTCTGCTCTGGCAGGAGCATGTGCTGTGGAGGATGAGGAACTCACATCGTTTGAAAGCACGTCGGAACTTGTCGTACGGATGCGGCTTGTTGCTTCCGACGCACATCCGGAGGTGCGCGATTTTGTGCTCGGTGTGTTGCATGATTTGCAGAGAGGGAAGGAGATCAATCCGAAGGCGCTGGCCAGGCTCCCGCATGAGTCGCTTCCCGTCGTGTACTTCGGTATGGGTGCTCTGGGCCTCTGTGCACTTATCGAAGTACTCTTCCCCTCCGTGCGGTCCCGGGAAGATCTGGAAGGTCTTGCGGGTCTCACAAAAGTGCGCCATCTCCTCCTTGAGGCGAATGCTTCCGCTCTCGTCTGAGTATGCCTGAGAATGCTCCAACACCGAAGACTCCCTGGGAACAGCTTCCTGAGCAGAGTGCTGCCGCGCTGCGGCAGGCGCTCATCCGCAGTCTGGAACTTGAAAATCCCCGCTTTGATACCCCAGAAGCGCTCAGAGCGGGCGTGAAAGAGGCTATAGCGCAGGATAAGCTCCAGGAGGTTCAGCAGCTGATTCAGGAGCAGACTTCCGATGAGAACAGGTCCGAACTCGAGTCGCTCCAGGAACTGCTGAAGCAGGAGGCTGTGCTGTACGATTTCCAGGGGCGCATGGAGAAGCAGATGACGCCGGAAGAGGAGAGTAAAGTTATGACATTCCTGAAGAAGCACCGTCTGGCCATTGCTATCATCGGTACGGGGTTGCTAGTCGGGTGGCAGGGGGCGGCGATCGTTGCACTCTTCAACGTTCCCGGGATCGTCAAGGAGGTGGAAGGGTACTTCCGTTCGGCATCGGAAACGGTGCAGGGGTGGTGGAACGGTATGAAGGAGTGGTGGTCCGGAAGCGGTGGGGAGGAGGCACAGGCTGCTTCCCAAACGGAGGCGGGGACTCAAGCCGAGCAGATTGTGCGGGAAGGAGCGGGGGAGTACGTGTCGCCGTCGCCTTCCGACGGCTACCCGGAAGGTACGCCATTTCCCGAGTCGGAGGGAGTAGGGGAAGATGCATCCTCGTTGGGGGTGCCCGGTGGAACTCCGTGAGCGATCTTATCGCATTTTTTCCGGAGAGACGGTAGGCTGTTTTCCGCATGGAAATCAGGAACTTCTGCCCTTCGACTCGCTTCGCTCGCTCAGGGCAGGCATCATGGTACTGTCGTTATGGAAATTAGAAATTTTTGCATCATAGCGCATATCGATCATGGCAAGTCGACGCTGGCTGACCGCATGATTGAGAGCACAGGGACGCTCCAGAAGCGGGAGATGAAAGAGCAGCTCCTCGATACCATGGATCTGGAGCGCGAGCGTGGCATCACCATCAAGTTGCAGCCTGTGCGCATGCAGTACAAGGGTGTGCAGCTCAACCTCATCGACACGCCCGGTCACACGGATTTCCGCTACGAGGTGAGCAGATCGCTCGCTGCCTGCGAGGGGGCTATTCTCCTTGTGGATGCTTCGCAGGGTATTCAGGCGCAGACGCTCGCTGTGCTCTCCATGGCACTCGAACACGATCTCGCCATCGTGCCGGTTCTCAATAAAATCGATCTCCCTGTCGCGGATCCCGAACGTGTCACCGAGGAAGTACTGCATCTCCTCGGGTGCAGGAGGGAGGAAATTCTGCGGATTTCTGCCAAGGATGGGAGGGGAGTAGAGGATGTGCTCAAGGCAGTCATCGATCGGGTTCCGAAACCTTCTGTCTCCTCTTCTGCCGACGCGCGTGCTCTCATTTTCGATGCGGTCATGGACCCGTACCGCGGAGCGGTGGCCTATGTGCGCATGGTGGAAGGAAGTCTGAAGAAGGGGCAGAAGGTATTTCTTCTCGGTACGCAGTACGAGTCGGAGGTGCTTGATATCGGCCACTTCGCTCCGAAGTACGCTTCAGATGCGGGGCTCTTCGCAGGGGAAATTGGCTACGTTGTTACAGGTGCGAAGGATGTCTTCAATGTGCATACGGGAGATACGATTGCAGGTAAGAAGGATCTCCAGCCTCTCCCGGGATATAAGAAGGTGCAGCCGATGGTCTTTGCAGGACTGTATCCATCCGAAGCGGACGGATATCCGCAACTCAGAGACGCACTGGAGAAGCTCTCGCTGAACGATGCAGCGCTGTTCATGGAGCCCGAGCGCAATGCTGCACTCGGCAATGGTTTCCGTTGCGGTTTTCTGGGTCTTCTGCACATGGATATCGTCCAGGAGCGTCTGGAACGGGAACATGATTGTGATTTGGTGATTACCGCTCCCAGCGTGCAGTACGAGGTACAGCTCCAGTCCAGGAATCCCGGAGAGGTGGTGCGTACGAGTCTGCTCAGGGCAGACGAACCCGCGATAGCCCTCATCAGCAATCCTGCGGATTTTCCTGACCCAACGTGTATTGGAGAGGTGCGCGAACCGTGGGTGGGGCTGGAAGTGCTCTGTCGCAAGGAAGACGTTGGTCCCGTGATGCAGCTTGTGCAGGACCGCCGGGGAATGTACCAGTCTCTGGAGTATCTGGATGCCGATCTTGCACTGCTGCGCTTCGAGGTTCCGCTCCAGGGTATCATCCTCGATTTCTTCGACAGGCTGAAGTCGGCAACTGCAGGGTACGGTTCCATGAGCTATGAGCCGATCGGGTACCGTGCAGGGGATCTCGTGAAACTGCAGATTCTCCTTCTCGGAGAGCCTGCGGAGGCTCTGAGCACTATCGTGCACAAATCAGAAGCCCATAGTGTGGGAGCAATTATCTGTAAGAAGCTGAAGGAGGTTCTTCCCAAGGCCCAGTATCAGATCCCCATTCAGGCAGCGGTGGGGGCGAAAGTCGTAGCGCGGGAGACCTTGTCTGCTTACAGGAAAGATGTGACGGGGTATCTGTACGGCGGAGATGTCACCCGGAAGCGCAAGCTCTTGGAGAAGCAGAAGAAGGGGAAGAAGCGCCTCAAGCAGATGGGGAAAATCACTCTCACACAGGAGGCGTTCCTGAGTGTCCTGAAGAGATAATGCGCCCGGCGGCGGCAGGGGCTGTCTGCACAACCGCTCTCAGCTGCTGCGCTGTGTCCGACTGGAGGGCGTCTATGTCCTGTGGGAAGGTATCCGCTAACCGGAAACGCGTGGGTTCCTGGAGAATGCTGCTTTGCTCAATGACCGCGGCGAACTGATCGCAGGTTCCTTCCACTTGGAAGAAAATGCCTGCGCGCAGGAGCAAGCCGAGGATGAGCATGCGAATGCCTCCTTCCCGTATGCGGCAGATCGTATCCTGCTGGTTACTGTCACGCAGTGCATCGAAGAACCGTTGCACAGTGGGGCCTTCGTAGCGTCTGATGGGTGCTCTCTTCTCCATGGGGGAGAACATTGTAGCGGTTCGTGCCACGGAGTACATTTGGTTTGCCTGATGTCTGGTCTCTCTTTCCCCCTGAAACGGGTGTTCGTTGCTCTCCCTCTTGAGCGGGAAGCAAAGTGGCAGTTCCAGGCATTGCAGGAAGCCCTGAAGCCATTTGCGGATATCCTGCGGTTCCAGAATGCGGCGTCACCGCACCTCACGCTCCAGTTCTGGCAGGAAGTGATGGAGATTGAGTACCATCAGATTGTGAAGCAGACGGAGAACATTGCTTTGAAGAGCAAGCCGTTCACCATGAAGTGTACCGGTGTTTCCACGTTTGGATCACGCCTGCGTACCGGAACGCACTCCGGCGTGCAGGCACGCCTGCGTACCGGAACGCACTCCGGCGTGCAGGCACGGGGAGAGGACAGGGTGCTCTTCCTCGACATTGCGTTCTCCGAGGAGCTTGCGAGGCTGAGGAAGCTGTGCCCCTGGCCGAGCGGGAAGCCGTTCTCGCCGCACATCACGCTCGCGCGCATCGAGCATCCTCAGCGGTTTGCAGTGCAGAAGAAAAAAGTTCTCAAGGCACTGGAGGGCTCGGCATTCGCTATTCCCGTGGATCGCTTGCGCCTCTTCGCGGAGATCGATGGCAGGAAGCAGACGCCTATCGCGGAGTATCCGTTTCCTACTTTTCCTCCTCCGCAGGCGTAGCCCCGGGTGATTTCTGTTGGATGTATGCCTGTTTTACTGTGGCAATGAACGGCTCGAAGACTGCCTGGAGGATGCTTGCGGTGAGTGGCTGGATTGTCTCGAACTTCTGTTTCTTCCCGTGGGTTTCAAAGAAGTCTTTCACGACGAATGTGGAGAGCTGCAGCACGGTTCCATCGATATTCTTCTCATCGATCATGAGCTGCAGGAGGATTTTCTCTGGTGCGAACGAGAGCACGAGCTGCATGCGAGTAATCCATGCAACGAGATCTCTGTTCATTTGCGGATCGAGTTCTCCGGATGTGGTGATGGCAGTACTTTCATCTACTGTTTCCTCGGCAGATTTATGCCCCATGCTGTGGAGGTACTCTTTCACTTCTCTCAGGCATCCTTCATGGATGAGCGAGAGAACGGCAAGAATGAAGATGCTTGGGCAATCACGTGCGACGAGGCGGGAAATGAGGACAAACAGATGCGCGTACTTGTCCTGTCCGAGGAACTGGATGATGGTGCGGGCAACCTGATCGTCGCGTTTCTTGGATTGCTTCTCCTCACGGCGGATTTGCTGCATCGCTGCAGCTGCGGCGGCAAACCGCTGCTTGGCTTCTTCGCTGAGTGCTTCAGGGGCACCTGCGACCCCTTCGTCGGGTGAGCCGATATCCAGTCCTCCCAGTTCAGTCATAGTGCAGGCATGGTAGCGGGAAGAGGAACCAAAGGAAACAAAGCACTACGCGAAAAGGGGGTTGTACTTCCGTATTCTCTGATGCATTTCCAAAAGAGACGATGTGTTTCAACAAGAGCCGGAGACAGTTCCCAGTCGGTCAGCTTGCTGCCGGTTCCACGCGCACGAATGTGCAGTGCTCTCGTTTCCCGTTGAATTTTTTCATCTGTTTCTTGCTGAATACCACCATGCCATCCATGGAGGCATGAATGGTCCAGTCCTTTCCCACATGCGTGTTCGCCCCCGGCCGGTACCAGTAACCCTTCTGGCGGATGAGTACTTCTCCTGCGCTCACAGATTGGCCTCCGAAACGCTTTACGCCGCGGTACTTTGGATTGCTATCTCTGCCGTTGCTGGTAGATCCGCCTGCTTTCTTATGAGCCATAGCCAAAGCATTTTACGGAACTTTTCCGTTCGTGCAAGAAGTTTCTCCCCCAATACGCGATTCGGGGAATGATGGTTTGTCATGAGCGAGCGGCAGCAGAGGGTCTTCGATTCGCCGCTTCGCGGCTCATTCAGGCTCATTCGGCTCGCTGCCGCGAGTCGAATGGTTGCGGGGGCCGGATTTGAACCGGCGACCTCGAGGTTATGAGCCTCGCGAGCTACCAGACTGCTCCACCCCGCGTCGGGAATGGAGTATGCATGAGCCTCAGGACACCCGCAAGCACTTGGAGGGGAAAGCTTCAGGAGAACTCCGCTCAGAGCGCCCTCTTCAGTTCTTCGATTTTCTTGCGGTGGAAGAGAAAGAGCTTCCAGTGTTCGATGACCGGCATCTGCCGGAGGAGTTCCAAGTACGTGGCTTCCTGCTGTTCAGCATTGAGGATGCCGGAATCAGTGAGAGGGAAGCTCACTACGTTCATTTCCTCCGTGATGACGAGCGCTTTCTCGCCGGGGTTCATGAGCCCCAAGTTCTCTTTCGCGTACTTATCTTTATACTGTGCAGAGCGGTAGTACTCGAGGTCTCTGTATCCGAGTGTGATCTTCCCCCGCAGGAGATCGTTCTGGTTCTGGATGTTTAGCAGCGTCTGTTCAAAGAGCGTATTTCTGTAGAAGGAGAGCGCCAGGCCGAACGCCATGAATCCCACCACTGCCAGACCAATGACAATGGTCAGTTGCTTGCTGATGGGTTCGGTTCCCTGGTAGCGCATGGGACTAGAGTACTAGAATACTAGAGTACTAGGATGGAGAATAATGCGGGAGCTTTTTCTCCCGGGGAGTTTCTTGTCCTAGTATTCTAGTACTCTAGTACTCCCACCACTCATGAAAATCTACTGCAGCGGCATCGGAGGCATCGGCCTCAGCGCGTACGCGGCGCTGCAGAACGCGTCCGGGCATACCGTGATGGGAAGTGACAGGGCGGGGAGTGCGCTCATAGAAGATCTGCGCAGTCAGGGGATGACAGTGTTCCTGGAGCAAGACGGTTCGCATCTTCCCAAGGATCTGGATCTCTTCGTCTACTCCGAGGCGATTCCGAAAGATGCTCCCGAGCGGAAGCGGGCTTCCGATCTGGGTGTGCGGCAGCTCTCGTACTTCGGTGCTCTCGGGGAACTCTCCAAAGATTTCCGCGTGATTGCCGTGTGCGGCACGCATGGGAAATCTTCCACCGTTGCCATGGCTGCACGGGTGCTCATGCATGCGGGACTCGATCCTTCCGTCGTCGTTGGCACCAAGCTGCTTGAGCTCCAGGGACGTAACTGGCATAGAGGGGAGAGTGATCTCTTCCTTCTTGAGGCCTGTGAGTACCGCCGCTCCTTCCACTTCCTCTCGCCAGACATCGTCCTCATGACGAATGTGGATGGTGACCACTTCGATGCGTTTAGCTCGGTCCAAGAGTACCAGCAGGCATTCCGGGAGTTTCTGGAGCTGCTGCCTGCCGGAGGCACGGTCATTACTCATCTGGGTGATGCAGACTGCGCTCACACGGCGGAAGGGCTGCAGCGTCCGGTATTCGATGTGGATGATCTCCCGCTCCCCACGCTGCAGACGCCGGGCCGCCACATGCAGGAGAATGCGCAGCTGGTCCTGGGTCTGGCGGATATTCTCCATATTGGCAGGGGAGAGGCGCTTGCTGCGCTTGCGGGATACCGGGGGTGCTGGCGGCGGATGGAAGTGAAAGGGGAGTGGGGGGAAGGTGTCACCGTCATCGACGACTACGGTCACCACCCGCGGGAAATCCGTGCGGTGCTCTCTGCGCTGAAGGGCGCGTACCCGGGCCGCCGGCTTGTCTGTGCGTTCCAGCCGCACACGCACAACCGCACGATCAAACTCTACGCAGATTTTGTTGTTGCATTTTCGGATGCAGATCAGGTCGTCATTGCGGATGTCTACGAGGCACGATCGGACATCGAAACAGAGAAAGTAGACATGGGGAAGTTCGTCTCTGACATCGCGGAGAAGAGCGGGGTCCCGTGCAGAGCAGGTGGGTCTCTCGATTCCACCAGGGCACTGCTTGAAGGTGAGATTCTGCGGCCGGGAGATGTGCTGCTCACTCTTGGGGCGGGAACGATCACACAGCTCTCCGATGAGTTCGTTGCCTAGGATGCATCTGTTTCGATATACAGGTCGGCGGACGTGCTGATGATTTTGGACATCTCCGCACGGTTCACCGGACGGTCCGGTCCGAATTCTCCGGTGGGCTTGCCTTCCGCATCCGTAAAGCCGCTCACAATGCCGTCCTGAGCTGCCGTTTCGATGCAGGAAGCATAGGGAGTGGTTTTCCGGACATCTCTGAACAGGTCACCGTGTGCCCAGAAGCGGCGCACGTCGAGCGCCTGGAGGAGGGTAGCCACCACTTCCCCCCGTGTTGCGGAGCGTTCGGGATCTATGCGGTGGTCACGGAAGACCTGCCAGTCCAGGTTCTCCGCCGAAGCGAAGTACTGTGAGAACCACGTGTTTTCTGCACGGGGGTTCTTGGAAGGGGTGTATGTCTCCGTTTCATCGATGCCCGCAAGTTTGTGGGCAATTTTCGCAAGCTGGGCAATGGTCACATTATCCCTGGGGCCGTACTTGCCCGTGGGGTTCCCGGCTTCGTCCTGGTAGCCGGACATGATTCCGGATTTCAATGACGTATGCACGAACGGTGCAAACCACTGGTCTATGGGGACATCGTCGAACGTGATCTGTACACCATTGATTGTCGAGGTGACGTACTGGAGCGACCGTTCGTATTCCTCCTGCGGATTGAAGTATTTCAGTCCTTCACAGGAGAATGTGATGGAGAAGTTAATGCGGCTGCCGGCAATCAGCCTGTCCGACTTGGGTTTTGGGAGAGGGCAGCCCTCAATTTTGTCGAATGTCACGGTGTACTGTCCTTCCGGCATTGCAGAGTAGGAAGCGGGGGTTTTCCCTGTGATCTCAAAATCGTTCGGTCCTATGAGGGTAAAACCCATTCCCGGTGGCTGGCTGTTCACGCCAACCGTTCCCACGCGCGTGAAGGTGTACTCCACGCGCAGCCGGATGTGTGTGTTCTGCTCCAGCGTGAACGATGCCTGAGGCTGGCTGAAGCTCTTGAGCATATCCTGATCTATGAACACACGCACGGTGGTGATGGCACCCGACGGCGGTTCCACGAGGAGCGTGTAGTTTCCGAGAGGGGCTTCCTCCAGCGTGTAGGATTCCTGGCGGAGCGTGAGGCGCTTGTTCCCGGGCTTGATGAGAATCCATTCGCCAAATATCCCGTTGGGGCTTTGCTGTTCGACGGAAATAGTCCCTGTTTGTTCGGCGGCAAAGAGATGCTGCGGGGAGATTCCTGCAGCGATTGCGATGATGGCAAAGGAGAGGAGGAACCGTTGTGAGGTTGTCATGACAGTGTATGGGACGGGAAAATGCCGAAACAGTTTCAAGTATTTGTCGGCGGAGAGCAATTGATTAGATGGGATGATTGTTCTTTAGGCAGAAGAAGGCAGTAGAAACCCTCCGGCGGCGCGTTTCTGCTGCCTTCTTTTCTCTGCTACCGCCAAAGCAGCGTGCATACGCACACTGCTTTGGGCGGAACCCTTCCCCGTACTTATTGTCTCAATGCAGTTGGTACTACAATTTGCTTACGGCGATTTCTCGGGTTCAAGATCGCAAGAGCACCTCCCACAAGGCTCAGGAGGATGAATATCCGTTCCACTGCTCCTCCCGTTGCAGGAAGAGGAACAATGCCTGCGCTCACTTTCTTCGTGAGGAGTTCTCCCTGCGGCGCATGCACATCGTCGCCTGAAACGCGGGCAGTGAGGGTCGCCTCTGTTCCCTCTTTCACGTCTTCACTCATTCGTACGGGAAACATGACAGAGAAGCTCTGTCCTGCAAGAATCTGCGGGATTTCCCATATGGCAGTGTTGCCACGGACGATACCGCCGCCCTGCAACGCTTCCGGCAGGGAGAGAATAGCTGTATCAAACTGCTCAGAGAGCGTGATGTTTCGAATGGTGGATTTACTGACGTTCCGGACCCCGAGGGTGACGTACACCGTACTTCCTGCCACTGTTTCCTCCTGGTTGATGCTGTGGAAGAGCTGCACGTTCGCGTGGCTCTGTTCCTCCAGCATGCGTGCTGTTGCAGGTGTCATGGCACTGGATGTCGGTACACCGTTCTCTGGGGGGAGGGTGTTCATCACCGTCTTTACTTCATCGATGCAGGTGAAATCTGCGTGGAAGCGCAGCGTGGTGTTCGGGCGCAGTGTTCTGCTTTGCGGCTTGGGTTGCAGGCAGTTGGGGAGGGGGGAGTAGCTCACAGTGAAGTAGAAGGGGGGGATGTTCGTGAACGTTGCGGGAGTGGTTCCTGTCTGACGGATTCCCTGTGGCCCCTTGAGCTCAAAGCTTGCTCCGGACGGGGTGCTCTCCACGAGAATGACTCCCTTGTACACATAACTGATTTCTGCACGAAGAGTGCCATTGCCACCGAAGAGGAAGGAAACCTGTGTTCCTTCGGTGGTGTTGAGGAGAACATCTCCGTCGTAGAAGCGGATGGTGCTCTGCGCACCTTCCGGCGGTTCAATGTTCAGCAGGTACTGCCCCTGTTCGCCGGAGACGCTCATGATGCGTTCTTTCTTCTGATTCACGATCGTTCCCTTTGGTGTGGTGAGCCGCCATCCGCCGTACTGCTCAATCTGGCTCTTCTGCTCTATGGTGATCGTGCCGGCTGCTTCTGCCCGTGCGGGGACAGCGGCAATGGTTGCTGCTGTCATGAGAGACAGGAGTGCGAGGTTTACGGTGACTGCTCTTGCCATAGGAAAGGGAGGAAGGGGCAAAAAGGAGAGTATTAAATCAAATAATTGTTTTTTTGTCAACTACTTACCACGCCGTTTGGAGTCCTTCTTCCCAGATGGTCAGAAGTTCTTGAATTGGCTCAGAGAGCAATAATTTGCCATTCATTTGGATGTTGAGTATTGGCTTCCTGCTCGTCTTTCCGATAGTCAGGGGGTCGATGCCGTGTTTCCGGGCAAGGAGCATGAAAGCATCCTTGTTCTTCTGGTCGATTTCAAGCACGAACCCGCCTGTCTCACTGAAGAGCACCTGGTCGGGACGCAGGGAACTTGGTGGAGGGTCCATCGCAATTTCCATGCCAATGCTCCCTCCCAGTTTTCTCTGCGGGAGGGTCATTTCGAAGAGAGTCATGAGCAAGCCACCATCACTGATGTCGTGTGAGGAGAGGACGAGGCCTTTGGAGATTGCATCGGTGACAAAGGCAATCTCGGTACTGACCTGCCGGAAGTCGGATTCAGGAACTGCACTGCCGAGCAGACTGTCCCTCTGTGCGTTTGTGAGTTCCTCGAGAAGTTGGTAATACAGCGAGCCGCCGCATTCGTTCTTGCGCGGACCGATGAGTATGAGAAGTGATTCTGGTTTCTTGAGTTGCATGGAAACAGCCTTCCTTGTGTCCTGCAGTACGCCGACACAGCTCACGACTGCCGTGGGGTCTATGGCACTCTTGTCTGGTTTCCCGTTGTAGAGGCTCACGTTGCCGGAGATCACGGGTACCGGTTCACCCTCTACAGAGACCCCCTTCGCTGTGTCCGCGATTCCCCGCACCCCCTCTGCAAGGGCCCAGAGTTGCTCGGGAATCTCGGGGTTGCCGTAGTTGAGGCAGTCTGTGAGTGCGCGGGGGGAAGCGCCGACTGCTGCGACATTGCGCATGGCTTCCACGGCGGCATTCACGCCTTGCCAGTACGGGGAGATGCGCCCGTACCGGCCGTTGCCGTCTGCCGCGACTGCCACGCCTCTGAAGGATTCTTCCTCGGAGAGTTCCCATCCCGGGTGGGTGCCTTCATGCACATGGCTCCCGAGATCCTGCAGCGGAGCGATGACGCCCGCATCTGCTTCGCCCGGCTCGAGTACCGTGTTGCCGATGATGTTCTTGTCGTAGTGGCGGAAGACCGGCACTTTGCTTGCACCGTTGGGGTGCCCCAGCATGGCTCTGCATATTTCTCTCAGGGTGAAGTGTTGCCCATTCACAGTGACACTGTCTCCCTCACACGAGAGGCGAGGTTCCGTTCCTCTATAGGCTACGGGGGTGGTCTTGCGCTCGTACTGCAGCCCGCAGGTGATATCCATTGCCCTGGCTCTGCAGATGGTTTTCCCTTCGTACGTCACTTCATACACTCCTCCTTCGGTCACTTTCCCTATCACACTCGCTCGTGCGTTCTCTGCCACGCTGGGGAGATCCCATGTCTTGTTGTAGTGGGTGAGGATGTGCTTCGTGAGATCAGGATGGCAGGTCCAGCACAGGCGTTCCTGCGTTTCGGCACAGGCGATGACTTCCGGAGGGAGCCCTTCGATGGCCGTGTGCACATTGTCCAAATGTATGACTGCACCGAGTCCCCGGCCCGAGACCTGTTCCACACTGGCGCACACAGCACCACCGGCACCGAGGTCTTTGCAGCTTACTTTGCCGAGGTGGCCTTCTGCGGCGAGCCAGTCGAACAGGGCGTAGGTGGAGGCGAGCAGGTGCCTCTCCAAAAAGGGGTTGGGTTCCTGCACAGCTCCGGTATTTTGGTCGCGCTTCTCTTCCTCCATGGATGCGCTGGCGAACGACGCTCCGCCAAAGCCGCTCCGGTCTGTGGGCTTGCCGACGAGGATGATGTCATATCCCAGCTTTCCGGCTTCTTCCGGGGTTTCACTGTGGATGATTTCGTCTTCACGCACGATACCGAGGGCGATGGCATTCACGAGGCAGTTGCTGTTGTAAGCGGAGTCAAACACGGTGTCGCCTCCGAGGTTCGGGACACCGAGAGGGTTGCCGTACCCTCCTATGCCACGCACGATTTCGCGCGCGATGGTTCTGCTCTCCTCCGACTTCAGGTCGCCGAGCCGCAGCATGTCCATGCACCCGATGACGCGTGCTCCCATGCACACGACATCACGCACCGTTCCGCCCACACCGGTTGCAGCACCTTCGTACGGGACGATCTGTGAGGGGTGATTGTGCGATTCGTGCGTGATGACAAATCCCCAGCGCTTTCCCTTCGGGCTGTCGGTAATGGCGACGATGCCGCTGTCTTCCACCGGGCCGAGGATGATGTGCTTCCCCTCCGTCACGAATAGCCTGAGGAAGCGCTTGGAAGATTTGTAGCTGCAGTGCTCCGATCCCTGGATGCCCCAGATCACCGCTTCGGTGAGCGTAGGATCGCGCCCAAGCAGTTTGCTGATTTTCCTCGCTTCTTCGACAGTGAGACTGATTTGGTGCTCCGAAAGGAGCCGGGAAATTTCGGCATCGTCGGAGCGGGAGAAGGGGAGCGTTGGTGTATCTACTGCTGTGCTCATCACTGTAGCCCAAGCATAAATGGTCCGGGTTCTCACGTCTAATAATCTGCTTCATGAGTTTGTTAGGTTTATAGCTTCATTAGCTTCACTGGGAAAGTAATAAAATATCAGATCCAAAGTCCAAATCCCTAATGAAGCTAATGCAGCTATATCCTTATATCTATTCTTGGTATGCTCAGCGCCGTGCACAAGCGGGTTTCCTCTCTTCTCTCGCAGCAGCGTATCCTCGGCGGTGCTGCTGTGCTGGCTCTCACACAATTGGGCGCGTCTCTCGCCGGGCTCCTGCGTGACCGCGTGCTCGCGCAGACATTCCCGGGTCTCGACACAGTAGATGTGTACATCGCGGCATTCCGCCCGAGTGACCTCCTCTTTCAGATGTGCATCATGGCAGGATTCTCCGTGGCTCTCGTCCCCTTCCTCGCGCAGTACAAGGCGCAGGACGATCAGCAGCAGATGAACCGTCTCCTCAGTTCCGTGGTAGCGGTGGCTGCACTCGTTTTCGGAGTGCTCGCCCTGGTGTTTGCTGCCTTTTTCCCGCAGATCGCTCCCGCCCTGACGCGGTTTACAGGGGACTCGCTGCAGCTCTATATCCAGTTTGGGCGCATAGCACTCCTCACGAATTTTCTCTTCGTATTCGGGAATGCTTTTGGGCAATACCTCATCACCGTGCAGCGGTACTGGGTGTATGGCATCACGCCCATCCTCTACACGCTCGGTACTATTCTCGGGACGCTCTACCTCACACCGCTCTACGGGCAGTTCGGGCCTATCTACGGCACACTCTGCGGTGCGATCGCCTATGTGCTTCTGCGTTTCCTCGGCGTGCTGGCCACGGGTTTCCGCCCGCGGAGCATTCTCTGGCATCCCGATCTCCCCACGATGGGCAGGCTCATGCTCCCGCGCATGGTTGCGCTGGGCGCACTGCAACTGGAGCTCCTGCTCTTTGATACCGTTGCCTCCGGTCTCGAAGCGGGATCTGTGACGGTGAACGCCTATGCGCGGAATTTCCAGTCGGTGGTTGTCGGCATTGCAGGTATTGCACTTGCGCAATCAGCGTTCTCTCTCTTAAGCCAGGCGGCCTCGCAGAAGGAGTTCCACCGGTTCTGGATTTATCTGCGGAAGGGGGTGCTCATTCTCCTCATCCTCACCATTCCCGGTGCGGCATGCCTCGCTGCACTTGCCCCTGTCGCTGCGTGGCTTGTTCACCTGCAGCACGTGCTCCCTGTGTTCACAGTCTGTCTTGCTCTGTATGCACTCAGCATTCCGTTTGAGAGCATTAACCATTTGCTCCTTCGGTCGTTCTACGCGCTCAAGCATACTGTGACTCCCGCCTTCTTCAGCATCTTCAACGGCGTGGCAGCGATAGCGATTGCAGCGCTCCTTGCCCCGCACTACGGTGTCTACAGCCTGGCTCTCGGGTTCACGGCGGGGCAGATCGTTGAACTCATTGGGCTCTCCGTTTTTCTGCCAGGGAGGGTGAGAAAATTGGAATGCGATGAGCGTGTAGCGAGTAGCGCTTAGCGGTGAGTACTACACGCTAACCGCTATTCGCTCATTGCTCACAGCACAATATTGAACTCCGGGAAATGCTGTTCCTCCACCTTCTGCACGGTCACCGAGTCCACTGTTGCGGACGTCGGACCGTGGCGGCACCATTCCTCCAGTGCGTGGAGATCTTCTATATCTCCCTCTGCGTGAATTTCCACGCCCCCCTGCCTGGTGTTCCTCACCCAGCCGGTGAGCCTGAGAGCTCTCGCTTTCTCCTGAGTGGTTGAGCGGAAGAACACTCCTTGTACCTGGCCGGTGACGTGAATGGAGAAAGCCGGCATGCAGGATGAGTATACGCCTAGTCTTCTCGTATACTTGGTGTCATGGAGGCGGCGGTGAGTGGTCAGCGTGTAGCGCGTAGCGATTAGTAGCGGCTAGCTATTCGCTGCTAACCGCTAATTGCTTATCGCTCACTTTTTCTGTGCCTGTGTGAAGTCGAGTTCCACCGGGGTTTCCCGGTCGAAGATGAGCACCATGACGGTGATCTTGCCTTTGTTCACGTCCACGCTGTCCACCGTTCCTTCGTAGTTCTTGAATGGTCCATCGATGATGACGACGAGATCGCCAACCTGGAAGTCACTTTTGAACTTCGCCTCCTGCTCACCTACGCGGCGCTCGATCACACCGTACTCCTCCGGAGTGACAGGGACAGGGATGTTCCCTGATCCGACAAATCCCGTGACATTGGGGGTGTTCCTCACGAGGTACCAGCTCTCGTCGGTGACGATCATGTACACGAGCACATACCCCGGGAAGAGTTTCTTTTCCTCCTCCACCGGTTCACCCTTGCGGAAGGTGAGTTGTTTCTCCTTGGGGACTTGTATGTCGAAGATATAGTCCTGCATGCCCATGGATTCCACGCGTTGCACCAGTGCCTGCTTCACAGCATCTTCGTACCCTGCATACGTGTGCACAACATACCAGTTCTGTCCGGCATTGGGGTCCTGCTTTACCATGGCTAGGTGAGGGAGAGGAGGAGTGTAACGGCTTGGGAGAGGCCGAAGTCCACAGCGCCGAATACGGCTGTACTGGCTGCGACGAATCCCACCACGATTCCGGACAGCCGGACTGCCTGGTGGCGGGTCGGCCAGCGGACGTGATGCAGCTCCTGCAGTGCGTCAGTGATGTAGTTACGGATCTTATCCATGTGCTTCTCTAAAAAGCCTCTGGAAGAGGCAGGGAGTATCTTACTGGAGCGAGTGTGGGAGTGCAAGGAAAAGTGGCATTAAATAGGATTGGGGTTAGGGTTTGGGTTGGGGAAATCCAAATACCAAGTGGCAAAGCACGAAGCAACCATTCGAAATTCCTCGTCCGAACCCAAACCCTAACCCTAACCCCATTCCCTAGAGCCCGTACTCCGGCGCCTCCAGTGCATGAATCTTTGTCACAGGGAGTGCAATGAACCAGACGAGGCCTTTAATGTCTTTTTGATCGACGAACGGGGAGGGATCTCCACCTTCGTCGGTGAAGCTGCGTGAATCCAGGCTGCCCTGCCGGTTGTCTCCGAGGAGGAAGTACTCGCCCTCAGGGATGCGGAACGAGATATCGTTCATGTCTCCGCTGGTTGGGGGGTGCTGGTACGTTTTGCCCGCGTTTCGCTCGCTCAGGTACGACTCGCGGAGCTTGGCTTTCTCTCCTTCGCCGCTCTCCTGCAGAAAGACGTAGCCGCCCTCCAGTGTGACGGTGTCGCCTGGCAGGCCGATGATGCGCTTCACGTAGTGTTTTTTCCTGTCGTTCGGGGGGCGGAAGACGACAACGTCCCCGCGCTTGGGGTCGCCGATGTGGTAGGCGAGCTTATTGATGATGATGTACTGCTTGTGCTCCAGCGTGTCGGACATGGAGCTCCCTTCCACCTGGAACGGCGAGACCAGGAAGGTACGGATGACCACCACAATTGCCACGATAATGACGATATTGAGGATGACATCGAACAGGTGGAACCAGAGGCTGTGCTTTTTTGGCTGCATCTTTCCCAGTATAGGGGAGGCGCGCGGGGCTGTATAGCGTGTACCCAAGCTTTCCATGCTGTACACTGCATGTGTGCTGAATCTGAACCGACGCCTGTTTGCCCGGCATCTTGAGGACGATGAGATACTGCATCTGGTCGTACACAAACACTGGCTGCTGGGGCTGAAGTTCCTCTTCTGGCCCTCTGCTTCTTTTTTGGCGTGCTGGGTGCTCCTGTACCAGGCGCCGTTCAAGACGGTATTCTATGCCATCTCCGTGTGGAGTGTGATCTCTCTCATCTGGTGGCTCCGTAACTTCTTCGACTACTACCTTGATGCGTGGATCATCACGGACATGGGGATTATCGATGTGGCGTGGCACGGGTGGTTCCACCGGCAGTCCTCCCGGGTGCTCTACAGCGACATCCAGGGTGTGAGCTATGAGATTCAGGGGATTACCAATACGTTGCTTCGCTACGGTACGATCAGTGTGGAGAAGATATCGACGGGCAGCGTCATTTCTCTGGACAACGTTTCCAAACCGCGCAGGATCGAGGGGATTATTCTCAAGAACATGGAGGCCTACCTGCACTCGAAGAATCTGAAAGATGCGAAGCACGTGCAGGACATTCTCAGCACTCTCATTGCGAGGGAGGTGCAGCTTGGGGGTTTTGAGGAGGAGGAAGATTCTTCCGGAAGAGGGTGATGGAACTGCCTTTCCTCATCCTCATCGCCCTCGTCATTCTCGCCGTGTTCTTTGCCGGTCTCACCATGAAGCTCCACAGGCGCAGGAAGCTTTCGCGGATGCAGAAGAAGATGTTTTTAGACCAGTGGAATGCGCTCGCAAGGATCGGTGACACTGCGCGGCGCGTTCTCGAGGCAGACAGCATTCTGGATAAGGCGCTGGCTCTGCTTGGGTACGAGGGGTCCCTTGGTGAGAAGCTGAAAGTCGCGGGGCCGCGCTTCACCAATGTCGATGCTGTCTGGGCGGCCCATAAGCTCCGGAATCACATAGCACACGAGCCGGGAGCACAGGTTTCCGAGGAGGAGAGCAGGCAGGCCGTGGAGCGTCTGCGCCGCGCGTTTGATGACTTGTGTTAAGCGGGTACACTACGGGTGCGTGAAACCCACTCTCGTCATCATCGGGCTCGGGAATCCTGGCAGGCAGTACGAACACACGCGGCACAATGTGGGGTTTCAGGCGGTGGATGCTCTCTCGGAGGCGTTCGGAGAAGGGGAGTGGCAGGAGAAGCAGAAGTATCTTTCCTTTGTGCAGGAGGCACGGATTGTCACGGTGCCGGCGCTTCTCGTCAAACCTCAGACGTACATGAATCTCTCCGGGAATGCCGTGGAGAAGCTTATGAAGTTCTTCGAGCTTGATTCGAGCAGTCAGATGCTTGTGCTCTGTGACGACGTCGATCTCCCGCTCGGGGAGGTCCGTCTGCGCGGGAAAGGGGGGCCGGGCACGCATAACGGGCTCAAGTCTCTCGATGAGAAATTTGGTGAACACTACGCGCGCCTGCGCATCGGGCTCGGCGCGCAGCCTCCGGAGACAGACCTCGCTACATGGGTGCTCAGCGTACCGACCGAGGAGGAGAAAAAAGCGCTACAGGAAGCCATAAAAAGGATTCCGGAACTCGTGAAGGAGTATGTAGTGGGGGAAGGTGCAGACATGAGCGGAAGCATCTGATCAAGAGTTGCGCTTACGGTAAGGTGGTTCTTCCCCTAATAAGATGACCATTCTTTGCCTCTATCAGCAGAGGGAATATCAAGCAAGTGTTCGATATCAGGATCAAATTCGAGTGAGTCCATAAATTTTATGTATTCCTCTGTAGCTTGAGAGCGATCGTTGGCATCATTCGCAATGGTAAAAATAATGGCAAACAACCAAGGTCCTGCCTGTCGGTATTCTACACTTGTGGTTGTTGAGGCATTTTTGTGTTGTTTGCTGCATGGCGATTGTGTACATCCCTGAAAAGGATATTCTTCCAACAGCCACTTACTTTTTTGAATCTGCTGTTCAAATTCACTTTTAGCAAATTGTTTTTCTTCAGCTTTTGCACGAGCGATAGCTATTTGTGCTGTACCGTTACCATTTTGAACAATTTCGGCGATGGTAAATGCTCCTAATGTGGATATCCAGCTAAAGTGATATTGCCAGTATTGCGATGTTGCTAGATTGGATCTGTACCCAAAAATGCAGTTGTCGACACAGTTGAAAGCAATAGGAGAATATATATCGATAGTCGGAAGTATCCGTTGCAGGACTTTCGATGTTTCTTCGTACGAACTTTTTTCGTCCTCAAGCTCAACAGCAAACATCTGCCAAGGGTTTGCTGTCCAGACAAGTTTGTACATCATTTCTGCAGGTTTCCCGTATTTGTCAGTGTATCTCTGGTCTGTTTTAAGGTACTCAAGTGAGAATGCTTTTCTCTCATCAATGGTTAATTGATTGGAATCTAAAAATCGAATATCGACCTTATCAAGCCCTTCAAATTTTCTAATTTCTTGCCCCTGTGGTGTTTGCGCTTCCGGAAAGCCGTAAGGCCAGATATTTCTTTTCATTTCTAATACAGCTTCATCTTTCTCGGGGATTCTTGCACCGAATTTTGCCCTAAGACTGGAATCGAAGTATGGATTGTCGTTTATTCGGATTGTGGCAGAGTTGTTCCAAATTTTGTCAACAGAACCTCCCCAGAGTTGAAACTGCCAGTTTTTTGGAGCTCGATATGTTGCGCCTAGTACTTGGTGTTCTAGCCATCCTTCATAACCATCGGTATCACTATTTTCCTTCTTGGGCACATACTTCACATCACAAACAAATCCAAAGCGGCCCTGGATACGCCTGTTCACTCTATTGAGCAGTATTTCGTTGTCGAAGAAGCTTCTTTCGACTCGAGAACAAAGCCTGTTTCTAACATTTTGAGATACGCTTTCGGTGGCAAACGCAACTGTAGGGAGAAGAAGTAGTGCGAAAATGATGAAACGAATCATGCATAAATTATACTAAAATGTCTTCTTGATGAAAATAAAGAAAACAAACTATCCTTATAAGGAAATACAATACCGGCTCACAATAAAAAGCCCCGCTTCCTGTCCTCCGCGGGGCTCCCATGGAGTATTCGTTGTTGTTCTAGAAGAACATGCGTCTCCCGGCGAAGCTTCCTCCGAGAATGCCGATGGAGATGATGCTCGTCCACAGGATGAATTGCATGGCTGCTGAGGTGTCCGTAGTGTTCAGGATGACCTTGGTGGGCCTGAGATTCTGCGTCGTGCTCTCGAAGGAGTCCCCGAAGCCGCTCATACCTGTCTGTGGCAGCTCGGTGAGAATGCGTACCTCCTCCATGTCTGTCGGGGAGCGGTCGAAGTCGGAGCTCTTTGCGATGACACTGTTGCTGATGATCTGGCCGTGGCGCATGTCCGGTCCTATGCGGACGTGGTACGTGAAGATGCGTGTGTCATTCGCTCCGAGCGTTGGGAGTGTCCAATCGATTCCGTTGCCGACCACCTTGCCGCCTCCGGCATCCTGGATGGAGATGGAGCCTGCGTTGAATCTGTCCTCAATAGTCACGTTCTTCGCTTCGCGGTTGGTGAGGTTCCGGAGGGTGACAGTGTAGGTCACGGTATCTCCGGGTTTGGCTTCCTGGCGGCTTGCGCGCTTGTCGATGCTCGCCTGTATCTTGCCGTCGCTTGGCTCGCCTTCACCTTCGAGGCGCGTGTTCTCGTACTCCTCATCGTCCTCGCACTGCACACGGATGCGTACGCGTTCGTCTCTGGCGGTGTCCTTCACACGGACGGTGAGGCTCACGGAGTCGCTCTCGCCGCGGCGGAGGCGAATGTCCTGCCATTCCACTTCACGGCCGTTATCGTCGTCTCCTCCGTCGCTCGCCGAGAGGAACTCTACGTCGTTGTCCAGGAAGGCGACGATATCAAACAGCGTGGATGTTCCATTGGTGGATGTGCTGCCGGAGCGGCCATTCCGCACGCGGATGCTGTAACTGATTTCCTCGCCCGGTGCCACTGGATCCGGAGAGTCGGAAATGCTCTGGACTTCACAGTCTGTGTCGCCGTCGACAAAGTCTCCTACGCGCGTGGTCTCGGTGTCGCTCTTGCTGCTGATGAAGGCCTGGGAACTCAGAATGTCCTTATCCGTGTCATCGTCCACGCTGACGCAGGAGTTCATGGTCACTGTTCCGTTGGCGGGGAGTGTGATGCTATTCCACGTGATGATGTTGCTGGAGTGCGATCCACCCTGCGAGGAGGACTGGTACTCGGTGTCGCCATCCAGGGTCTGTGTGACGGTCTGGTTGGTGAGCTGCGAGGAGTTCAGGTTCGTGACTCGGACGGTGTAGCAGAAGGATTCGCCTGCATCCACAGGATCGCGGTCATCTGTGAGGTCGATGGTGACGTTGTTCGGATCCGGTGTGCCGCCCTGCACTGTCGTGGTATCCGTTGCACTCATACCGCCGGCGATCTGGGTGACGTTCGTGAGCACGGTGCCGTTCGGTGTGCTGGAGTTCACCGTTGCCTGCAGCGTGAGCGTGAGGCTGGAACTCGCATTCACAGTGAGGTTGTTCCAGGTCACCACCTGTCCGTTGAGCGTTCCTCCGTTCGAAGCGGAGACGAAGGTCGTGTTCCCCGGGAGCTGGTCACCCACACTCACATTCGTTGCGGTGGTCGTCGAGGTGTTCTGTACGGTGATGATGTATGTGAGCGACTCACCCGGCGTGACAGTGGTGCGGTTGTCCGTCTTGCTGATCGTCAGCGTCGGCTGGGTGCTCGAGACGGTTGTGGTGTCCACTGCGGACGGTCCGTTCTGAATCTGTGCGGTGTTCGTGAGCACCGTGCCGTTCGCTGTACCGCTGTTCACTGTTCCCTGTATGGTGAGCTGCTTCTGTCCGCCGGCTGCGATGGAGACTCCTGTCCAGGTAACAACCTGCCCGTTCACGGTGCCGCTATCAGAGGAGGAGACGTAGGTCACCTGGCTTGGCAATGTGTCGGTGACAGTGACATTGGAGGCAGCGAATGCCGAGGTGTTGTTGATCGTGATGGTGTAGGTCAGCGTCTGACCGGGCGTGGCGGTTGTGAGGTTATCCGTCTTGCTGATGGTGAAGGTCGGCTGCTGCGAGGAGACAGTCGTCGTGTCCACCGCGGAAGTCTTGTTCGGGATGCTCGCGTTGTTGGTGAGCACCGTGCCTTCCGCCGTTCCCGTATTCACCGTTGCCGTGATGGTAAGAGTGATCGTGCTGTTCGCATTCACGGTGAGATTGTTCCATGTCACGGTGCCGCTGCTGTGCGTGCCGCCGTTACTGGCGCTCACGAATGTGGTGTTCGCAGGGAGCGTATCCAGAACAGTGACGCCGGTAGCGTTCTTCGCGGAGGTGTTCTCCACTGTGATGGTGTAGGTCAGCGTCTCTCCCGTTGTCACAGTGGTGCGGTTATCCGTCTTGCTCATGACGAAGTCGATGCCGTTGAGCTGCTGCTTGTTCTTGAAGAGCACAGTGGAGCAGGTGGTGCTTTCGCTCACCGTAATGAGGCCGTTTGGCGGTGTTACAGAGAGCAGCTGCCAGCTTGGAGGCACTATTTCACTGACTGTGTGCGTGCCTGTCGGCACGTTCAGGAACTGTGCGCGTCCGAGCGAGTTGTTCGCTGTTGTCTGCGTGCCTCCATCCAGCTTGAAGGTGAACTGCGCCACCGGTGTGATGGGCTGGCTGTTCGTGTCGAACGTCTCCTTCACAATGTCGATGCAACCTATGTGCTCGATGATAGTCACTGTCGTGTAGTCAATGGCGGTGAGGCCGTGGTGGATCTGCGCCATGTTCACGATCTGCTCGCCGTTCTGTGCATTCGGTTTCACCTGCACGGTGAGCGTGAGCTCCTTCTCTCCGCCTGCCGGGACGGTGAGACCGTACCAGATGATGAGCGGATCCTGGTACACGCCTCCGTCGGAGGAAGAGATGTATGTGGTCTGCATCGGGAGCAGGTCACCCACGCTCACATCGATGGCGTCGACATTGGAGGAGTTCCGCACTGTGACGGTGTAGACCAGGGTTTCTCCCGGAGACACGGTGGTCCGGTTGTCCGTCTTCTCTATCGTGAGGAACGGAGGATCGGGCTGCTTGCGGTTCTTGAAGGTGATGGTGGAGCAGTTCGGGCCCGGCTGTACCTGCACGTAGCCGTTGGCGGGACTCTTTTCAAAGAGCAGCCATCCGAACGGAATGATTTCGGCAACGTTGTGCGATGCCACGGGGACATTCGTGAACCGTCCATGGCCGCTCCCATCCGTCATGAAGCTGTCCACGCCGCCGTCGAGCAGGAAAGTGAATTCCTGTGGAACGGGTGTCATGGGAGAGCCATCGACGTTGAAGACTTCCTTCACCACATCGATGCATCCGTACTGGCTTCCGCCGTTCACGATGGTGGTATCGGTTGCGCTCGGACCTCCGACAATCTGGACGGTGTTCGTGAGCGTCGTGCCGCCCGGTGCGGCTGCGTTGATGGTCACCGTGAGGTGGAGCGTGAGTGTCTGGCCCGCCGGAATGGAGAGTCCTGTCCACTGTGCCACCCCACTGCTGTGTGTGCCGCCGTTGTCACTGCTCACGTACGTGACGTTTGCGGGCAGCGTATCTCTCACTGTCACACTGTTTGCGTCCGTGCTGGAGGTGTTTTCCACTGTGATGGTGTAGATGAGCGTCTCGCCTGCGTTTGCGCCTGTTCTCCCGTCGCTCTTACTGATTGCAAACGTGAGCTCACCGACAACTGTCGTCTGGTCCAAAGCAGTGGGTCCGTTCACCACGGAAGCCGTGTTCGTGATCAGCGTTCCTTCCTGTGCTCCTGAATTCACAGAGACGGTGAGTGAGAGCACTTTCGTGTCTCCTGCGCCGATGCTGAGGTTATCCCAGGTCACTCTGGTTCCGTCGAATGTGCCGCTGTCTGATGCCGCGACGTACGTGACGTTCGAAGGCAGTGTGTCAATCACTTCCACGTTGGTTGCGTCCACGGCGGATGTGTTCGTCACACTGACTTGGTAGGTGATGGTCTCTCCCGGAGCCACGGTGGTCAGGTTGTCCGTCTTCTCGATGGTGAAGGTCACCGCAGGGCACTGGATGTGCGTGAGCACCTCATTACTCCAGTTCGGATCGGCATTGTCTGACCATACGTCGGCGATGTTGCTGATGACGCCGCCGCAGGAAGCCGTCTGTTCAACCTGGAAGACGAGTGTCACCTGCCTCTGCTGTCCCTGTGTCAGATTTGCCGGGGAACAGAAGACAACCGGTGGGTTCGCTGTGCCGACGTAGGAGCAATCCTGGGAACTCTCCGCCGGGATGTATGTCAGATTCGGCGGCACTGTGTCGAAGATGCTCGCATTCAGCACGGTGAATGAGCCGCTGTTCGTCACGGTGATGTCGTAGGTGATCTTCTCACCCCGGACCACGGAGGAAGAGCCCGTCTTCTCTATGAGCACCTGGTCTGCCGGGCACTCTACGAAGGTCTGCACGGACAGGCTGGCGTTGTTTGCTGCGTTCGGGTCCTGCGTGGTGGAGGAGACAGTGGCTGTATTCGTAATGAAGGATCCGCAGGCAACGCTCGAGCCGATATCGAAGGCGATGGTGACGGACTGCTGCATGCCGTCAGAGAGTGCCAGCTTCGTGCAGACAATGTTGTTCCCGACCTGCTGGCAGCTGCTGTCCGACTGGCCGGCATTGAAGGTGAGTCCGGTGGGGATGGGGTCCGTGTAAGTTACGTCCGCAGCGCTCTCCGGCCCGTAGTTGAAGACCTGCAGCGTGTAGAGGAGAGTCTCTCCGCGTGGAATCCGGTCGCGGCCCATCTTGACGATGCCGAGGTCGGCTTCCAGCACCGGGCAGTACACTCTCGCCGTCACGGTGTTGCTGGTGTTGTTGGCCGGGTTCGGGTCGGTGGAGGAGCCGGAGACTGTCGCCTGGTTGCTGATGGAAGCATCGCACCGTGCTTCTGCCGGGACGGTGAAGGAGACGGTCATGGTCTTGCTTTGGCCGCTTGTCAGGCTGAAGTTGTTGCAGAGGATGTTTCCTCCGTTCACCACGCATCCCGGGTCTGAGGCTGCGGGATCGAACGTGAGTGGCACGGGCTGGCCGAGGGAATTCAGTACCGTGGGGATGGGGTCAGCCATCGTCACATTCGTTGCCGTACTCGGTCCGAGGTTCGTTGCCGTGAGGTCAAAGCTCACACGGTGGCCGGGTTCCACAATCGGCTGGCCGGTCTTGCTGATGGTGAGGTCCGCATCTGTCACCGGGCATTCCACGGTTGTCTGTACCTGCTGGCTCGCGTTGTCCAGCGGGTTTGGATCTGTGGAGGAAGCGGAGACAGTCGCCTGGTTGTTGATGATAGAGGAGCATTCGCCGGTGTCCGGGATGGTGAAGGAAATCAGCACCGTCCTGTCGTCGCCCGCATCCAGCGTGAAGTTGTCACAGAGGACGTTGGGTCCGTTCACGACGCACGCGGGGTCGGACTGTGCCGGGTTGAAGACCAGCGGGACCATCACTGCCAGTGTCTCATGCGGGATGCTGGGGATGGTGTCTGCGATCACCACGTTCGTTGCGGTATCCGGTCCGGCATTCGTTGCAGTCACGGTGTACGTGACGGTGCTGCCGCGCATGGCGGTTTGCGGGCCGGTCTTCGTGATGGAGAGATCTGCGGTCTGTGCCGGGCAGTTCACCGTAGTGGAGACAATCTGGCTGAGATTATTCTGCGGATTCGGATCACCCTGTGGCGTGCTCTGCACGCGTGCCTGGTTGTGGACAGAGGAGCCGCAGGAAATGGCACTGCTCGTAGAGAAGGCGAGTGTGAGGTCCACGCTGTCTCCGCTCACGAGGTTGATGCCGCTGCAGACAACTTCTGCTCCGTTCACCTGGCATCCGGCGGAGCTGCCACCGGCATTGAAGGTGAGTCCGGCGGGGATAGGATCGGCGATCTCCACTCCTGTGGCGTCACCCGGTCCGCTGTTTGTGACTGTGAGTACGTAGGTGAGGAGATTCCCGCGGGTCACCGTGGCGGGGCCGGTCTTGCTGATGCCGATATCCGTGTCCGTCGCGGAGCAGATGACCTGCGTGAGCACTTCGTTGCTCCAGGTGGTGCTCGCGTTATCTGCCCAGGCGTCTGCGATGTTGCTGATGAAGCTGTCGCATGGGGCGGTGTCGCCGACTTCGAATGTGAGGACAATGTCGCGCGTGTCACCCACAGGAATGTTCTCTGCCGGGCAGAACACGTCGGGGAAGTTCTGCGGGACATAGCAGCCCGGTGTGCTGTCTGCCGGCACGAACGTTGAATGTGCCGGTGTCTGGTCGAAGACGAGGGAATTCAGGATCTGCGTTGTCGCCGAGTTATTGGTGACAGTGATGTTGTATGTCACCTTCTCGCCGCGCAGCACAGTGGAGGGGCCGGTCTTGCTGATGCTCATTTCGCCACCCGGGCACTCCACAACCGTGCCGACGACTGCGCTTGTGTTATTCGAGCTCACCGGATCCTGGGTGGTGCTTGCGACCGTGGCCTGGTTCTCGATGATCGCAGCGCACTGCACGCTCTGGTTGATGTCAAACGCAATGTTGACGCTCCACTGCAGGCTTGCAGGCAGTGCGGGACCGGTACAGACAATATCCGTTCCCACCTGCGCGCAGGTGCTATCCGACTGGCCGGCATTGAAGGTAAGTCCTGCAGGAATAGCATCGGTCACGATGACATCCTGTGCGGTGTCCGGTCCGCGGTTGAGCACCTGCACCATGTAGATGAGTGTCTCATCGCGCGGAATCTGGGTGCGGCCGGTCTTCACAATGTCGAGGTCTGCCTCAAGCACGGGGCAGTCCACCGCGGTCTGCACCTGTGCGCTCGTGTTGTTGGCTGAGTTCGGATCTGTCGTGGAAGTCGAGACTGTTGCTCTGTTGGTGAACACGGTGCCGCACTGTGCACCCTGCGGAACATTGAAGGCCACGGTCACCGTGCGCTGCTGGCCGTTACTCAGTGCAATGTTGTTGCAGAGGATGTTCACTCCGTTCTGCACGCAGGAAGGATCCGATGCGGTGGGATTGAACGTGAGGCCTGCGGGCACAGGATCGTTGATCGTCACTCCCTGTGCGGTGGCGGGGCCGTTATTCGTCACGGTCACGCTGTAACTGATGGTACCGCCCTGGAGCACGGTGCTCGGGCCGATCTTCTCTATCCCCACATCGGTGTACTCATGGGAACAGTCCACTGTGGTAGAGACAGTCTGGCTAATATTATTGGCTGGATTCGGGTCGGTTGCGGAAGTGGAGACCGTTGCTTCGTTCTCTATGACTCCGCCGCAGGTGAAGCTGCTCGGGATATCGAATGTCACGGTGAAGTTCTGGCTCTGCCCGCTTGTGAGCGTGAGGTTATTGCACAGCACGTTGTTGCCGTTGAGCACACAACCTGCACTGGAAGCGCCCGGGTTGAAGGTGAGCCCTGCTGGCACCGGATCTTCCACTACGACGTTCGTCGCCGTATCCGGTCCGTTATTCGTCGCCCTGAGGGTGTAGCTGATGCTCGCGCCGCGCGGAGTGGTGGAAGCTCCTGACTTGGTCACGGAAACGTCTGCCTGGGCTACCTGGCACTGCACGGTGGTGGAGACGCTCTGGTGAGTATTGTTGGCGTCGTTCGGGTCCTCCGTACTGGAGACCGCGCTTGCGCTGTTCACGAGCGGCATGTTGCAGGTTGCGGTCTGTGAGATGTTCACGGTGATACTGAAGCTCTCCGTATCTCCTGCCGCGAGCGAGGAGAGCGTGCACTCCACGATGCTCGGTGTTGCCGGAACGGCTGCGCAGCGGTTGTCTGACTGTGCCGCGTTGAAGCTCATAAATGCGGGCAGTACGTCTGTCACTTCGATGTTTGCTGCGGCATCCGGTCCCGCGTTCGTGAGGGTGAGCGTGTAGACATCTGTCCCTCCGGGGTTCGCTGTGGAAGGTCCGGTCTTCTCAAGCTGCAGGTCTGCCTGCGGGAGCGTGCACTGCACGGTGGTAGAGATGGTCTGGCTCTGGTTATTCGCCGGATTCGGATCGGTTGCGGAGGTGGAAATGGAGGCGGCGTTCTGGATCATGCCGTTGCATGTGTACGTTGCCGGCACGTTGAAGGCCACGGTGAAGTTCTGGCTCTGTCCGCTTGTAAGCGTGAGGTTATTGCAGAGAATGTTTGCTCCGTTCTGCACGCAGCCCGCGCTCGAGGCGCTCTGGTTGAAGGTCAGTCCGCTTGGAATTGGATCTTCCACCACCACGTTCGTTGCCGTATCCGGCCCATTATTCAGGGCGGTGAGCGTGTAGCTCACGGTGTTTCCGCGGACCACGGTCCCCGGACCGTTCTTGCTCACGGTGACATCCGCCTGAGCCACCGGGCACTGCACGGTGGTGCTCACGGTCTGGCTCTGGTTGTTGCCCGGGTTCGGGTCCGTTGTTGCTGCGGAGACGCTTGCTATGTTCTGCACTACTCCGTTGCACGTGTACGTTGTTGGGACATTGAAGGCGACCGTGAAGTTGCGGCTCTGTCCGTCTGTGAGCGTGAAGTTATTGCAGAGTACGTTCCCGCCGTTGAGGATGCAGGAGGTGCTCGATGCATTGGAGTTGAAGGTGAGTCCTGCCGGGACGGAATCTGTTACCACCACATTCGTCGCCGTATCCGGTCCGTTATTCAGGGCGGTGAGCGTGTAACTTATGATGTTCCCGCGTGCCACGGTGCTCGGTCCGGTCTTGGTGACGGAGAGATCAGCTTCCTCCACCGGGCATTGCACGGTGGTAGAGATGGTCTGGCTCTGGTTGTTACTCAGGTTCGGATCTGTGACGGAGGAGGAGATGGAGGCGTCATTCTGTACTACCCCGTTGCAGGTGTACGTTGCGGGCACATTGAACACCAGCACGAAACTCCTGCTCTGGCTGTCTGTCAGGGTCAGGTTGTCACAACGCACGATGTTGCTGCTGAGGACACAGCCTGCAGTCGAACTGTTCGGGTCAAAGGTGAGTCCCGCTGGCACCGGGTCTTCCACCACCACACTCGTTGCCGTATCCGGCCCGTTATTCAGGGCGGTGAGCGTGTAGCTCACGGTATTCCCGCGCACGACGGTGCTCGGGCCGGTTTTGGTGAGGGAGAGATCAGCTTCCTCCACCGGGCACAGCACAGTGGTGGAGATCGTCTGGCTCTGGTTGTTCACCAGGTAGGGGTCTGTCGTCGAGCTTGAGACAGAAGCGGCATTCTGGATCGTACCGTTGCAGGTGTACGTCGCCGGGACGTTGAAGGCGACGGTGAAGTTGTGGCTCTGTCCGTTGCTCAGCGTCAGATTATCACACAGAACGGAGTTTCCGCTCTGCAGACAGTCTGCACTCGAGGCGCCAGCGTTGAAGGTGAGTCCTGCAGGGATCGGATCTTCCACCAATACGTTCATGGCGGAATCCGGTCCGTCGTTCGTTGCCCTGAGCGTGTAGCTCACGGTGGTGCCGCGCGTTACTGTCAGCGGGCCGCTCTTCGTCACGGAGACGTCTGCTCCCTGTATCCTCTGCTTGTCTTTGAAGAGGACGGTGGAGCATGTCGGGCCGCTGCCGACGCTCACGATGCCGTTTGCGGGAGTGATGGAGAACAGTATCCAGCTCGAAGGCACTATTTCACTCACCGTGTGCGAACCGATTGCCACGTTCTGGAATCGTGCGAGACCGAGGGAATTATTCACCGTGGTCTGTACTCCTCCGTCGAGCTCAAATGTGAACTGCGGCACGGAAGGAATCGGCTGGTTACTCGCATCGTATGCTTCCTTCACGATGTCGATGCATCCGAACACCGGGGAGTCCACGACCGTCGTCTGGTCAATGGCTGTCTGTCCGTGGTGGATCTGTACCATGTTCACGATGTTGTCTCCCGGTTGCACGGTACTCTTCACCTGGACCGTGAGGGTGAGCTGCAGTTGGCCGCCTGCCGGGATGGTGAGGTTGTTCCAGATGATGAGCGGGTCCTGGTACACGCCTCCGTTGGAGGAGGAGACGTACGTCGTCTGGTAGGGGAGCAGGTCTCCCACGGCGACATCCAGGGCGTCCACGTTCGAGGAGTTGTGCACGGTAATGGTGTAGACCAGTGTCTCGCCCTTCGAGACGGTGGTGCGGTTATCCGTCTTCTCTATGGTGAGGAACGGAAGAACGGGCTGCTCGCGGTTCTTGAACGTCACGCTCGCGCAGGTGGATCCCGCCTGCACGGAGACATTGCCGCTCGGCGGGTTCTTGGAGAAGAGCAGCCATCCGGCCGGGATAATCTCGCTCACGTTGTGTGACCCCACCGGGACATTCGTAAATCTTCCATGGCCGCCGGAGTCTGTCATGAGACCATCCACTCCTCCGTCCAGGAGCATGGTGAATTCCTGCGGAACGGGTGACAGGAGCTGCCCGTTTTCGTCATATGCTTCCTTCGTCACGTCGATGCAGCCCGATGTGGGGCACTGCACGGTGGTGCTCACGGTCTGGCTCTGGTTGTTTCCTGGGTTCGGATCGGTTGCGGAGGTGGAGACGGAGGCGGTGTTCTGGATCATGCCGTTGCACGTGTACGTTGTCGGCACATTGAACGTCACCGTGAAGTTCTGGCTCTGTCCGTTTGTGAGCGTGAGGTTATTGCAGAGGATGTTTGCTCCGTTCTGCACGCAGCCCGCGCTTGAGGCGCTCTGGTTGAAGGTCAGTCCGCTTGGGATGGGATCTTCTACCACAACGTTCGTTGCCGTATCCGGCCCGTTATTCAGGGCGGTGAGCGTGTAGCTCACGGCGTTCCCGCGGGTCACGGTGCTCGGTCCGGTCTTGCTCACCGTGACATCTGCCTGGGCCACAGGGCACTGCACGGTGGAGGAGACGCTCCGGTTGGTGTTATTGGAACTGTTCGGGTCCTGTGTGGCGGAGGTCGCGCTTGCACTGTTCACGAGCGGCATGTTGCAGGTTGCGGCCTGTGCGATATCCACGGTGATGCTGAAGCTCTCTGTGCTTCCCGCCGGGAGGGAGGCGAGTGTGCATGCCACAATGTTCGGCGTAAGTGGATTGGGGACTGTGCAGCGGCTGTCCGACTGTGCCGCGTTGAAGCTCATGTAGGAGGGGAGCGCATCGGTGACAGAGACGGTTGCCGCTGCAGCCGGTCCGGCGTTCGTGAGGGTGAGTGTGTAGACGGCTGTCTGTCCCGGGTTCACTGTGGCGGGTCCGGTCTTCGCGAGCTGCAGGTCTGCCTGGTCCGCCTGGCACTGCACCGTGGTCGAGACAGTCTGGCTCTGGTTGTTGGCCGGATTCGGATCAGTTGCGGAGGTGGAGACGGAGGCGGTGTTCTGGATGACGCTGTTACACACAGCGGTCGAAGGCACATTGAAGGCGACCGTGAAGTTCTGGCTCTGTCCGTTTACGAGTGTGAGGTTATTGCAGAGGATGTTCGTGCCGTTCTGCACGCAGCCTGCGCTTGAGGCGCTCTGGTTGAAAGTAAGGCCTGCGGGGATCGGATCCTGCACCGCAACATTCGTCGCCGTATCCGGCCCGTTATTCAGGGCGGTGAGCGTGTAACTCACGGTGTTGCCGCGGGTCACGGTGCTCGGTCCTGTCTTGCTCACGGTGACATCCGCCTGGGCCGCCGGGCACTGCACGGTAGTAGAGATGGTCTGGCTCTGATTATTGGCCGGGTTCGGGTCGGTGGTTGCCGCAGAGACGCTCGAGGTGTTCTGGATGACGCTGTTACACACAGCGGTCGAAGGCACGTTGAAGGCAACGGTGAAGTTCTGGCTCTGCCCGCTTACAAGAGTGAAGTTGTTGCAGAGAATGTTCGTGCCGTTCTGCACGCAGGAGGAGCTGGATGCTCCCTGGTTGAAGGTGAGGCCTGCGGGGATCGGATCCTGCACTATGACATTCGTTGCCGTGTCCGGTCCGCTGTTCAGGGCGGTGAGCGTGTAACTCACAGTGTTCCCGCGTGCCACGGTGCTCGGTCCGGTCTTGCTCACGGAAACGTCTGCACCTGTCTGGCACGTTCCGCCTCCTGTGACTGTAACGACGTTGCTCTGCACGTTACTGCAGTTATTCCCATGGCAGAGGTAGACATCCAGGCCGGGCACCAGATCCTGCGTGAACTGGTTGATGCTCACGGTCACTGGTCCCTGGTTTGCGCACAGGGAATTGGTCGTGTTCAGCATGGAACCCGGAGGATCCGCCATCCGCATGTGTGCGCAGGTCGTGAAATTCTTCTCGTAGTCGATGGTGACGTTGCAGCCGTCGATGTGCACGCTGTCGAGCGTGATCCACTCTCCGAGGGTGCAGTCCACCCGCGTGTTAATGTTGGCGCTCTGGTTGTTCCCCGTGTTCGGGTCGGTAGTGGAGGAAGTGATGGAGGCTGTGTTCAGGATCATGGAATCGCATGCCGCCGTCACCGGGACAATGAAGGCAACGGTGAGGTTCTTGCTCTGCCCGCTTGTCAGGTTGAAGCCGGAGCAGCGGATGCTCGCACCGACCTGTGCACATTCCGGGCTGGAGGCAGAGGCGTTGAAGGTGAGTCCTGTGGGGATGGGGTCGGTGACCACCACGCTCTGCGCGGTTTGCGGTCCGTTATTCACCGCAATGATGGTGTAACTCACTGTCTGGTTGCGTCCCACTGTGAGAGGGCCATCCTTTATAATGGTGAGATCAGCATTATACACCGGGCACTGCACGGTGGTGCTGACCGTCTGGCTCTGGTTATTTGCCGGATTCGGGTCGGTTGCCGAGGCGGAGACGGAAGCACTGTTCTGGATTGTACCGTTGCATGTGTACGTCGCGGGCACATCGAATGCGACAGTGAAGTTCTGGCTCTGTCCGTTTACGAGTGTGAGGTTATTGCAGAGGATGTTTCCTCCGTTCTGCACGCAGGAGGAGCTGGATGCTCCCTGGTTGAAGACGAGTCCGCTTGGGATAGGATCCTGCACTGCCACATTCGTCGCGGTATCCGGCCCGTCATTCGTTGCGGTGAGCGTGTAACTCACGGTGCCGCCGCGGACGACGGTGCTCGGGCCGGTCTTCGCGACGCGCAGGTCTGCCTGCGGCGGGGGACAGGTGACCGAAGTGCTCACAGTCTGGCTCTGGTTATTCCCTGAGTTCGGGTCGGTGGTGGAGGAAGCAACGGAGGCACTGTTCTGGATCGTGCCGTTGCAGGTGTACGTCGAAGGCACGCTGAAAGCGACCGTGAAGTTCTGGCTCTGTCCGTTTACGAGTGTGAGGTTATTGCACAGCACGTTGCTGCCATTCTGCACACAGCTCGTGCTTGAGGCGCTCGGATTAAAGGTGAGGCCGGAAGGAATGGGATCCTGCACCGTCACGTTCGTTGCGGTATCCGGTCCTCCGTTCGTTGCGGTGAGCGTGTAACTCACGGTGTTCCCCCGCACGACAGTGCTCGGTCCGGTCTTCGCAATGCGTAAGTCCGCCTGCGGCGGGGGACAGGTGACCGAAGTGCTCACAGTCTGGCTCTGGTTATTCCCTGAGTTCGGGTCGGTGGTGGAGGAAGCAACGGAGGCACTGTTCTGGATCGTGCCGTTGCAGGTGTACGTCG